>LSQX01068324.1_pt1 | contig 17229 bp, 19 predicted proteins | sample 654561 | NCBI WGS metagenome assembly LSQX01 (sample SAMN04489861, study PRJNA283612) | anaerobic digester metagenome | isolation source: 4 biogas reactors fed with cattle manure at either 37C or 55C with and... | place: Denmark: Kongens Lyngby | collected 2014
TTACACACAAGGCTTGACGCTACCTCAGAGCAACGGCACTTGACAAGGATAGAAGCCACTGGTATACTTGAGTCGGTTGTTTGGTCTTTTGGGTGATGAGAAATGCAGCTAACATCTCGACAAACGGAGTTCCTCGGCACGCTGGTCGACATTTACCGCGAACAGGACAAGCCTGTGCGCTATATTGACCTCGCCACAAGACTCGGAGTGAGTAAGTGGACAGCCTATGATATGATGACTATGCTTGAAAAAAGGGGGGCAGTAACCCGGGAGTACGCGCTTGGTGAGCGCGCATCCGATGGAGGGCGCTCACATGTAGTGTTCCGACCTACGGACAGAGGAAGAGCCATGCTTGTAGACCTGGCTGGTGGGCACTTCAAAGATGAGGAATGGGAGGAAACCAAGAAGAGAATACTTGCCGCAGTCGAGGGACATCCACAGGACGAGTACCGAGATCTTGCAGAAGAACTGCTTCGGACGCTGGATTCTCAAGCTTCATCGCTGGCGTATTGGGCAGTGACGATGACCGCGCTATTGCTGACAGTTGAGGATGCCCGGCGTAAGATCCAGGAAATTCCGTTGCTCCGGGATATCTTGTTGCGAGTGCGCTCAGCACGGGCACGGCTTCTGGCGCTGGCTGAAGTGGGAGGGAGTCTACCAAGGAACAACTTGAGCAGCATTGAGTTGCGCGACAGGCTGGAAGAATTTCTTCGGCGGCATGATACTCTAATCGACCAAATGGAGGCGGCAAGGCAAAGAGCTCTGCTGGGATTCCTTGGCACAGTGATGGAACGCCTTGGAGGAATCGGGTAGATAATATCCTTTTTTTGTTGCCTGTTTTTGGGTCTTTTGGGATTTTCAAGGAGGTCCATTACTGTGATTTAGACGAGAGGAGTTAACTATGATGGACATCACACAATCAACGAAGCGCTATGCAGCCACGGAAGCAGCACGGGTACTGCCGCGCCTTTTGGCGAAGAGTTCGGATGCTAACCTGATCAGATTGACGCGTGTATTGGAAGGGATCGCGTTGCAAGAAGTACACAAGGTGCAAATGCGGCAGTTGCGAGGGCTGTTTCAGCAGAAGCATCCTGCCTTGACACTCGGCCGCAGATTACTGCGAGAGATCAATCCTAACTGCAGGCGCAAATTCGTGGAGAACCTGGGCCTGAACGCGATCTACTTCGGCGCAGAACGCCGCAATGAATTGATGGCCAATGATCAGGCAGCGCCTTTTCTTCTAGTAATTAGCCCGACCGAGAGGTGTAACCTGCACTGCCGCGGGTGCTGGGCGGCTAAGTATCGAAAAGACAGTGATATGCCTCTGGAACTGCTGGACAGAATAATCACTGAAGCCAAAGAGATGGGCATGTACTTCTTCACGATCACAGGAGGTGAGCCTTTCGTTAGGAAAGACCTGTTCGACATTTATGCCAAGCACAATGATGCCTATTTCCAGGTTTACACCAACGGCACACTGATCGACGACAGCATAGCTCGAAGGCTTGCGGAACTGGGAAATGTCGTACCGGCGATCAGTATCGAGGGATTCGAAGAACAGACTGATGATCGTCGTGGGCGGGGCACATTTGCACAGCTTATGGGGGCGATGGATACTCTCCGGCGAAAGCAAGTGCCTTTCGGCTTTTCCAGCATGACAGCCCGCAAGAACGTGGATGTAGTGGCGAGCGATGAATTCATTGATATGCTGATTGAGAAAGGGTGTCTCTTCGGGTGGTATTTCACATATGTTCCCATCGGTATGAAGCCCGACCCATCGCAGATGCTGACTCCAGTGGAGCGCGAACGTCAGAGGGAACGCGTTCAGCATATCAGGGCAACCAAACCCATCTTCGTTGCGGACTTCTGGAACGATGGATGGGCAACAAATGGGTGTATGGCCGCCCGGCTCTACGCACACATCAACAGCAATGGTGATGTGGAACCATGTGCATTTGTTCACTTCGCTGTGGACAACATCAAAGAGAAGAGTCTGAGCGAAGCTCTTAATTCTTCCTTCTTCCAGGCAATCCGGAATCGTTACCCCTGGACGGATAACCAACTCAAACCCTGTATGTTTCTGGATAATCCCCGCGTGCTGCGGGAAGCAGTAGCAGAAGGCAGAGCTCATGCGACGCATGAGGGAGCGGACAGCCTTATCACCGAACTGGCTCCGACGCTGGATCGGTATGCCGAAGAGATGGAACATCTCACCGAGCCTATGTGGGAGGAACTCCGTGATCAACTCCAGCCACCTTGTAAGTCGCCGGAGGAGGATGATACCGTGGTGAGTCGGGGACAGTGAGCACACCATCGAGTTGACACAGGAAGAGGAAGATATGTCTCATCATTGAGAAACCGGGCGAGTGAAAGAGCATGCGGATTTGGAGGGCACATAGTGGCAGATGATGCGTTGGCAGAAACGACGGGTAGTCGCGACCATATAGTTCAGACATCGGCAACGTCAGGCTCACCACAGCCAGTGCGTATAGTCGTGGATGTAATGGGAGGAGATTATGCTCCAACGGAAATCGTGGAAGGAGCTATGCAAGCTTCTTGCGCTGCTGGTGTACACGTGTTGCTGGTAGGCGATCCTGACCGGGTGGACGAAGAACTGAAGCGTGTTTCATCCTGGCGGGCATGCGTCTCTGTTGTCCCCGTACAGAGTGCGATTGAGATGGACGAAAAGCCCATTCAGGCGTTTCGTTCCAAGCCCGATGCCTCGATTGCCGTTGCCATGAGTTTACTTGCTCAAGGCAAAGCCGACGCGCTCGTCACCGCAGGCAACACGGGCGCGACGGTAACAGCAGCCTGCCTCATCCTGGGTCGGCTGGAAGGTATCAAGCGGCCGGCAATAACAATTGTGATCCCGACACCGGAGCGCCAAGTGGTTCTACTCGATGCCGGTGCCAATGTCAGCACGACGGCACAGCAGTTTCTGCAATTCGCATTGCTCGGCAGCGCTTTCGCCAAGTGCAGCCTGGGGATATGTGAGCCCAGAGTCGGATTGCTCAATGTGGGGTCAGAGATCACCAAAGGAGGGACGACCTTATTGGAAGCTCAGGGGCTTTTGGCCGAATCTCATTTGAACTTCATCGGCAATGTCGAAGGCAATGACATTGCAGCAGGAAAGGCTGATGTTATCGTGTGCGACGGATATGTCGGCAACGTTGTCCTCAAACATACGGAGGCGTGGTCACATGCAGTGCTCGCGATGTTGAGGAATCGTATGAGCAAGAATCCACTGCTGTGGCCGGGGTACCCGTTCGTCATGATGGCTATGCCACATCTTCGCAATGACCTTAGTTCAGCTTACTACGGCGGAGCAGCTTTGCTGGGGGTCAAGGGCCTCTGCATCAAGTGCCGGGGGAACTCGAGAGCTAAGGGAATTAACAATGCGATTGCCGCTGCTGTTCGATATCACCGCGCTGGGTTGATGCCTCAACTCACGGAGAGTCTCTCGACAACGATGAAGACAGCAGGGGCTTGACGATACAATCCCCTGAATCAACTGGAACGTAATGTCCAGAAGCGAGGTGGTTGAATATGCTTTGCGCCCGCACTATGTGGTAGTGCGAAGAAAGCGCTGCGCCGCTTTTCGCATGCACTGCGGCGATAAGCGACTGCTGGGATGTTCCTTACTAATAGTTTATGGAGGTAAGAGCACATGTTTGAGTTAGTACGGAAAGCGATGCTGATAAGCGTCGGAACACTCTCTCTAACTAAAGAAGCTGCCGAGAGATTTACGGCAGATTTGACCAGGAAGGGAGAACTGACCGAGGATCAGGCGAAGGAGTTGGTAAGCGAACTAATCGCACGAGGAGACAAGGAGAGAGCACAAATTCGCCCCTTGGTCGAGAAGCACGTCCAGAAACTGCTGACAGAGACGGGCGTGGCAACAAAGTCGGATATCCAGCGATTAGAGGACAAGATTGGCTCTCTTGAGAGAGAACTGGAATCACGCTCTAGTGGCTCCTGATAACCTGGAGGAATATCAGGCTAGCTGAGTGTTGAGGGTCTAGGCTCTCCATCCTCAACTCTCAGCTGTTTCCGCAGGAGGGCTGTTCTCGAGGGAGATACGATGCTGGAAGTAATACAAAACAGACGTAGCGTAAGGTTTTTCAGAGACACGCCCGTCAGTGGTGAACAGATAAGAGAAGTGTTGGAGGCTGGTTTCTGTGCGCCTTCCGCACATAATAATGCCCTGTTGCATGCTGTCGTAGTACGGGATGAAGAGCGTAAAGGACAACTTGCAGCAATACACAAGTGGTCGAAACTTGTTAGAAAAGCTCCTGTTGTTCTAGTTGTATGTGTTGAACGCAAGGGCTTCGATCATTTTTGGATCGAAGACGGGTCTGCGTTTATGGAGAATATTCTATTACAGGCAACAAGCATGGGGCTTGGAACCTGTTGGATAGGTATTCGCGGTCTTGAAGCGGAAGACCGTTGTGCTGAGGTCATTGTAAGGAATACCCTTGGGCTTCCCGGCAATTTCGGTGTAGTTGGAATGACTCCTCTAGGTTATGGATCCCGTTATCCAGGACCGCACGAGCCCAGAATACCCGAAGGCCGTGTTCATCTAGATTCTTACGAGAATGCAATGGATAGCTGATGGCCCTTATGGATACAGCACGAGTTCAGAGGCGATCAGGCATGCTTATATGTTCGGACGGGTGAGGTATGCCCGTTCGAACACCTTTCTTTTATAATTCTGCTCTTGCTTGGGAGAAGTTCAGCTATGCAGTTTGAGGCGATAAGCAGACACACAAAACGTTATAGACAAGTCGGTATCGNNTCATCAACTAGGCTACCTGCTGGATCAAGCGGGACTCGCGAGATTGCTGCCTCGAAAATGGCGTCGGGGTGGTAATGCCGAAGCTGAGTTTCCCGGGCGAAACACATGGCGTAGAGTTCGGCTTGCGCTGGAGGAATTGGGCGGCACATTCATTAAGCTGGGGCAGATATTGAGCACCCGGCGTGACTTATTACCAGATGATCTGGTGGACGAACTGGAGAAACTCCAAGACGAGGTACCGTCTCTTCCATACTCAGAGGTCAGGCAGGTGATCGAGGCAGAGATGGGCGCTGATCCCGAGGAGTTATTCGCTACCTTTGAGCACAATCCGGTCGCCGCAGCATCCATCGCGCAAGTACACTTTGCGACGCTGCGCACGGGCGATCAAGTTGCAGTGAAAGTTCAACGGCCACACATAGCGGATGCAATGGAGACCGACTTCGAGATCCTACTCAATCTAGCAAGGCTGCTTGAGCGAAGTACGTCCTGGGCAAGACAGCAGGGTGTGGTCGACATAGTGCGTCAAATCATGGAAGCAACGCGCGAAGAGATGGACTTCACGCTGGAAGGGCACAATGCCGACCGTTTCCGTAACAACTTCGCTGATGAACCGGGAGTTCACATTCCGAAGATCTATTGGGAATACACGACCAAGCGGGTACTCACAATGGAGCGCATCACGGGTGCCAAGCTGAATGACCTGATCACAATTGACTCGAAACCGATTGACCGCAAAGAGATCGCAAGACTTGGTGCCAAGTTGTATCTGAAGCAAGTCCTTGAAGATGGTTTCTTCCACGCGGACCCTCATGCGGGTAATATTTTCATCGAGGACAACGGTCGAATTGCGCTTGTAGATTTTGGTGCGGTCGGACGCATTGACGAAGATTTGCGCGAGCAGATTGCCGATCTCTTCCTGGCTATCGTCCGCCGCGATATTAAAGCAATCATAGACGCGCTTCTGACAATCGGCATTGCGCCAAACGATGTTGATCGCACTGCGATGGCCAGAGACATCTCGCGGACAGTCAGTAAATACTACGGCCTGCCAATCCAGCAATTACGCGCCGCAGAGATTGTCAGCAAACAGATGGCGCTCGCTCGAAAGTACAGTATACGCATCCCTGCCGACTTCACACTTGCAACGAAGACAGTTGTGATTCTGGATGGAATCGGCCGTAGCATTGATCCCACTTTCAACATTTTCGAGGTAGCCCAACCTTTCGCGCGCGAGATGATCCGGCGCAGGTTCTCACCCGCGCGGCTTTTTGTTGATATGCTGAATGATGTGCAAGGCGCACACCGGCTTCTGCGCTCCGCCCCGCAGGATATCGCCAGCCTGCTCGACTCGCTCCAGTCGGGCAGGTTGACCGTGAAGTTCGAACCGAGCCGGATAGATAAGCCTGTCTCAGATCTGCACCAGATGATAAACCGCCTCTCTTTTAGCATTGTCGTGGCTGCGATCATCGTCGGTTCCTCTCTGATCGTTCAGACCGGAGTGGGCCCGCTGTTTCATGGCTGGTCGGTCCTCGGCATCCTGGGCTATGTAACCGCTTCACTGCTGGGCTTCTATCTTCTTGTGTCAATGCTACGCCATGGGCGGCTTTAGGGCGTGGCAATGAGGGTGAGGAAAGCTTGATCTCAACATATCGCACGTATGAACGATGAACACTCTTTCGCGTAGATCAGCCCATCCCCGAAAGAACACTAGATTCCTGCCAACACGCTCAACTTGACTTGATGTTTTTCCGGGTACGAGGTAAGTTCATCATTGATAATGAACACACCCTGCAGCCCAGGAAAAGAGAGGATATCAAGTGACAGATTTAAGGAATCTGAAGCTCGGCGTTGAGATTGAGACGATAGACAAAACACGTGAAGCGGCTGCTAAAGCCATCCAGTCGGTTGTCGGCGGGGAAGTCAGCCATGTGGCAAGTCCGAGTTGCTACGACCCATGGGAAGTAAAAGAGGCAAACGGCAGGATATGGAAAGTCGTTGCCGACGCTTCGCTTACCAGCGTCGCTTCCAACCTGCGCGCGGAGATAGTAAGCCCGGTGCTCAACTATGAGGATCTGGCGACGCTTCAGGAAGTGGTCCGAGCGCTGCGCAAGTGCGGTCTGCGAGTCGATGAACACTGCGGAATGCACATCCATGTAGATGCGAGCGCCTTTACCGGCAAGACTCTGGCTAACCTTGCGAAGATCATGTTCAAGCAGGAGCCGCTGATCTTGATGGCTCTTGGAGTGAGCGAGAGCAGACTTCAGCAGTATACGAAACCTATCAGCGATGAGTTCATAGCAAAGCTCGAACGCAGCAGACCGAAGACGCTCGAGGAGGTCAACCGCTTGTGGTATGGCCACTTGAACACCTGTCCCACGCATTATCACTCAAGCCGCTATAGCTGCTTGAACCTCCACAACGTCTGGTATAGAGGCACTGTGGAGTTCAGGATGTTCGAGGCGACGCTGCATGCAGGCAAGGTAAAAGCTGCCGTTCAGTTCGTGCTCGCAATAGCGGCCAAGGCGCTTAACAGCCGGGCAGCCTCCAGCCGCAAACGTCAGTTCGATCCGAACTGCGCTAAGTATGACTTCAGGGTTTTCCTCATCCACCTTGGCCTCAACGGAGACGAGTTCAAGACCGCGAGAACGCACCTCTTGAATGCTATGCCCGGTGATGCCGCCTTCAAGCGAGGCAGACCGAAGCCCAAGAACCAGCCTGATGAGAGCCGGGAACTTGCGGAGGCGACAAATGAAGCACACTGATCCGGTCAGGGTTCCCAAAGCTGTGTGGCATGGTATCGAGGCCGTCCGAATATCCGGCAAGACCAATATGCTCGACTTCCTAATGGTGCAGTGTCTCGCTTTTGATATGGAGTATTTCGAGACGGTCATCTGGATGGAGGACAATCCAGACCTTTATACTCGTGGGATATTCGCGGGCTTTGAGGTTGAGGGAGGTGATAACTGATGTGTGGTCAACTCGGAGTGATCTGCGGCACCAAGGAGAGGCAGCCGGAGGAGCGCAGCTATCTGAAGTGGCTGTTTATATACCTGCTGCTTCTGAGCGAAAAGCGCGGGCCCTATGCAACCGGCATCAGTTGGCTCAAGGACGATGGCAGCCACTCCATTTTCAAGCGCCCGATGCGGGCGACTATGTTCATCAAGGAAAAAGAATTCGTCGAGGTGATTTCCAAGGTCGATGACAATGCTACCTGGCTTGCCGGACACACCCGGTGGCCCACTCGAGGCGATGTGAATTTGCTCGCCAACGCGCATCCAATCCGGGCTGGAGTCGTCATTGGAACACACAATGGGACGATCACCAATGCTGACGGCCTGTTCGAGCAACTCGATCTGCCCCGCTTCGCCGAGGTCGACAGCGAAGTCATCTTCAGAATGGCCGACGCCACGTTGCGCGATGGGCGCATCGACCTTGGTGCATTCAAGAAGCGTCTCGCGCTCTGCCGGGGCCTGATCAGCGCGGTAATGGCGTCGAAGCTCGACCCGAAGACCGTGGTCGTCATCAAGGGCAACAAACCCCTGGAGCTTCGATACCACCCGGAGCACCGGGCAATCGTCTATGCATCCGACCCTGCATATCTCGATGTCGCGCTTACCGCCAGGGATACCGGCTGGCAGGAGATCAAGACCAGACCTATGAGCTTGATGACATTTGACTGCGACAACCTTCCCAAGTTCACATCCCGGCCGTTCACATTAGCAGCGTCCGACAGGCTGGGTGGTTTTTTGCGCTTCACAGGTGGGACAGACAATGAGTGATACGAGACTGACAGAGGCAGATATGAGTATGACAACGTTGCTGTTTGTATACGGAACTCTGAAACGCGGCTGCTGGAACCATGACAGGTTCTGCGGAGGTGCATTTCACATACAAAAGGCTGTAGTGCGAGGACAACTCTATGAACTGCCATCAGGCATTCCAGTTCTGCAGATCCTCGAGGATGATATCCTGGCTGTAGGCACGGGAGACGTTTCCGCAGATATCGGCATCCAGAAACGGCTGACATCAACGCTGACGTTGCAGCAGGTGGAGCCGCCGATGAACGGAGAGGTAGTTTACGGCGAATTACTCATGTTCGACGATGCGGAGCAGTGTATACCTGCAATAGATCGGCTCGAAGGTTTTTGCCCGGGGCTGGTAAGCATGTATCGAAGGGTCCTGACGCCGGTCTTCATGGAGAACGGAGTTGTTGCCGGGTGGGTCTATGTTACGGACTCAGAGGAATTCCTCTGGTCATGCAGGCGGTTGGAAGATGGCAGGTGGGAACAGGAAAGCCGCTTACGATGAAGGAACAAGTATGCGGGATTCACAACGCACTACGCCTGCAACAAGGTAATGTAACACGATATGTTCCCGGAAATGGGGCTGGTCAGGCAATACAAGAGGAGACTGTAACATGCATGTAGGACTTGCACTCAGCGGTGGTGGGGCGATTGGCGCTGCCCACATAGGGGTGTTGGAGCAGATGGAGGAGCACCACGTGCGGCTGGACTCTATCTGCGGCACATCCGCGGGTGCGATTGTAGGCTTGCTGTACGCAGACGGTGGAATCAATGCCATCTTCCGCTTCCTGAACCTGCTGGAGGAATGCGGACTGATAAAGAGTCCACTGGGACTGCTGGCGCGAACGCCGGAGAGGATATGGACGCAGGTGAGCGAGGCGTTATCGACGTGCGTTGAGGCCCGGTCGTTTGAGGACCTGCGACTGCCATTCTCTTGCGTCGCTACCGACATCGTTACAGGTTCTCCAGTAGTCATCGACTCCGGTGACCCGATAGCAGCCGTCAAAGCCTCGGCTGCCTATCCAAGCGTGTTTGCTATCCAGCGGGTCAGTGGCAGCTTCCTCGTGGATGGTGGAATCACCAGGAATCTTCCGGCCGATATCGTTCGCAAGTCCGGCGCGGACTTTGTTATTGGCTCCTCGCTCTATCGTGTGCCGCAGGTCAGTTATAACAAGGACAAACCACGCTTGGGCCGCGTAGAAGTGGCTTTGAGGGTCTTGGAAATAATGGAGCTTGAGATGTCCTTGCAGCAGATCAAACTGTGCGACTTTTGCTTCCAGCCGCCCGTGGAGACATACCGCTGGTATGACTTTGACCGAATAGCCGAGATATTGCAGCTTGGTAGAAGTGACGCTTCAAGGAATGTAGGTACGCTGCTGGCGAAGCTTCGAGAGCATCCTCAGTCTATATGAAGCGCCAGAAGATACCTTGATGATGCAGCAAACCAACTGATGGGCGGCATTAAGCTCCAACACGGCTTCGCTGTCAACTCGCTTCAGAACCTGCTTCGCAATTCTGGCGACAATATCCATTTATGAAGAACTTCACATAGCGTCGGCAATCAAAACCGTCGTCGACATTTATACCCAATGAGGAGAAATAGATGGGCCCCACAAATGCGGTGAATATTACATCATCCACATCCTCGATTAATTCGCCTTTTGACTGGTAGTAGCGGCACAGTGCAAGAGTCTTCGCTCGAAAACGACGCATTATATCTGTGATGATTTCCTTTAGTTTCGGGTGTTCCGTGAGCCCGGGGATTATGCGCATCAGCTTGGATGGAAGAGAGGAGATATGTTCCAGGCAACCGGTCGCAAGGGTCAGCAGGTCCGTTTCGACATTTCCACTGGGTTCAGGAACCAGGTTTATCAGTTGTTCGGCGTGTTCGGTGATGGCAGCGGCAAACAGGTCCTCTTTGGATCGAAAATGCCGGTACATCGTTACTTCGGTGACGCCCGCTTCCATGGCTATCTCGCGGGTGATCGCCCCCCGGTATCCCTTTATTGCCAGCAGGTTCAGACCTGCCGCAAGCAGCCGATTTCTCGTCTGATCCAATTGTTTCATGTCCATATTCTCTTCGTTTGACATCGACTTCTCCTTTTAGGTTGCCAACTCAATTTTACACTGTCAGGCACGATCCTGTCAGGTCTTGTGCTTCAGTCGAAATTTCATTACCTCAAAACCAGGCAGACTATTGACAAAGCCCAGCGTTAGTCACTATAGTTAGCATATACTTACTCACACCAGATTGCAAGACCTGTTTTCGCAATTCGCAGGAAAGGACGAGGAAATGCCGGAATGCTGGGGCTCGTATTTAGGCCGGAAGCTGGCGGCTATTGTTCTGCGAATGGACGCTGGTGTACAAGACAGAATTCACAGTCAATACAGGTCATATCAACCTGATTCTAGAGATGGAGGCACGATTATGGTCGAGAGGCATTTCCCATTATTGAGCGTACGCGGCGGTAATCGGGTCGAGTTTTCCGGTCCGCTGGCCCGAGTCCTGTCGCCGCGGCTCAAGGACAATGCGGCTGTAAAAGCATACATTTCAACCGTCGGCAGGCTCAAAAGAGGCAGGCAGATCGAACTGCTTGGAATGACGACACAAATTACCGACAGCGATGTATTCCTGGCTTCGGCAACCGGACCGATGTCGAGTATTCCCGACGCAAAAAGAGCCGTAAAAAGTGTTCAGGATGCCGTTCAACGTCGAGGAAAGCCCATCATCAAGCGAAATGATACGCTCATATATACTTCGTATCAGCCGCCGATTCCTACAAGCGCTTCGATGAAGCTCCTTGGAAACCACCTGGCTTTGGAACTGGACGGCCACCCTCAGCCGACGGTATGCACACTCCAGGTTACGACGAAGTGCCAGGCAAACTGCGTTCATTGCAGCGCTGACCGGTTCAAGGACCCGAAGAGGAGCGAGCTTACTACCGACGAGTGGAAACGGGTTATTGCCGATTCGCAGAAGCTCGGAGTAGTGAGCGTGGTCTTCACCGGCGGCGAGCCGCTGATCCGGCCCGACATATATGACCTTATAGATTACGTAGATAAGGATGAGGCCGTCGCGCTGATGTTCTGCAATGGGCTGCTTCTCGACGTGAAGAACGTGAAGAAACTTGCATCGGCAGGACTGCATGCGATCCATGTTTCCATAGACTCTCCCGATCCCGGCGAACATGACGAAATGCGCGGAGTGCCGGGATGCTTTCAGAAAGCGGTGGATGGACTTATGCGCTGTAAAGGCGCGGGCATAATCACAGGCATATCCACATACGCCACCCCTGAGCGCCTGCATAACGGCCAGGTTATCGAGATGCTCGAACTGGCGAAAAAGATCGGCACGGACGAGATAACCATTTTCGATGTCGTTCCCACGGGCCGTCTGCTTATGGAAGACAGGAAGCACCTGCTGACCGACGAGGACAAGGCGGAACTGTGCCGTATCGAAGAGGAATACAACGAAGGCCATCCGCTCCCACAGGTCATAACACAGGCTCACATCAACGGCCCTACCGGTAACGGCTGCTTCGCGGGCTGGTGCCAGTTCTATGTGACGGCATTCGGCGACGTGACCCCGTGCGATTTCACCCCGCTGTCGTTTGGTAATGTCAGGGACGAGGGAGTGGAAACACCGTGGCAGCGCATAATCTGCAATGAGGACTACTGCAATCACAGGGAAAGCTGCAGGATGCAGAACCCCGAGTTTCGAGCACGCTGGATCGATAGAATTCCTGGATCGGGGCCGTTTCCATATCCTGTCGCCGATCTGGATGCACTGACCAACCAGCCTGAAGATGAAGACTTGGTCAGCGTCGCCGCATATTCATCCCTGGGGATTAAGCATTAGCCTCCGAATCTTGGAAGGAATTATTACGAAATGCAAAGAGAGTCAGCCCTGGCACTGCTGATACTGGTTCTATCGCTCGTGATGCCTGTGAATGCTTCGCCCGTGCTTGGCAGTGAATACCATATGCGCGGCGACACGCAGTGGATAGTGTGGCTCGGAGCCGGAGAGAATCACAGGATTCCGAGCGGTACTTTGGTGCCTCACTTTCAGTTCGATTCGCTCAGTCTGGAGTACGACAAGCTCGTATCGCCCAGAAAAAGCATTGGATGCGAACTGTCCTTCTGGGAGCAAGCCAGTGGCAATAACAATGCCTGTTCAATCCTCGGCAACTACAGGAATGACTTCCTTGTCCGCGACCGATTTGCTGCATACTATGCTGCCGGAATCGGCGTAATATGTCTGAGTGATAGAGTAAACGGACAAGCGACGAAAGTCAATTTCAATGAGCGATTGTCAGTGGAGCTGCGCTACCCGACCGACCGAAACAGCAATGTATTCATTGAATACAGGCTCTGCCACGCGTCAAACGCAGGCATCAGGCGACCTAACCACGGTATAAACGCCAGTGTCGTTGCGATAGGCTATAGCTGGTACTTGTGAATGGGCTGTGGGTCCCGACCAAAGTAGAAACAGGCTCAATTTTGGACGATGCTCTCTTCAACTTGCAGATTTCTTCACGCCACCTGTTCAGTAGCGCAGGCTATCGCAGTGAGTTGGCACAGGGGGGAATGTATGAGAACACTAACAATCGACGTTGTGGCCGATGACCTGGTTATCGGCCAACTGAAGCACGCTGAGAGCTACTTTGCCGACTGGGGAGAGATGAGCCGAAAAGCCAGGCAGTTGGCAAATGAAGCATGCCCCGGCTACAGAAAGCTGCAACTTCGTGCGGCGGATATCTGCCTGCTCGACTTAACATGGCAAGGCAAGCCTGAAGGATGACTACATAATGTCGTCGCAAATATGGCTGGTAATGGTAGTCGTTTAAGCGAGTCTGACCACCTATTCTTAAACCGCTCTTTCCATCATCCGTACAGACATAATACATCCAATTGCTCTTCGCCGCGTATTTGTGAATGACATCACACTTATCCTCCGTGAAATACTCTTGTTGTTCTGTGGACATGAGGCATAGAGATCGCGATGCTGCCACTTATGCAGGATTGTGACACAGCAATGGCGAAACTATTGTATGAACACTTGCCTTAGTTTTTGTCGAGAAACATCGCGATGCCCTGTTAGATTAAACGCCCAGTATTACAAGAGGCAAGCTGGAGATGCTCTGTTATGGATGTAATATATTGGATTGCCCGGCTATGGCCACAACCAATGCTGAACTGCCAACCACAACCTTAACGTATGTGACCAGGGGAGGGTAAGATGCCAGCCAAACATCATATCTTGCAAAATGCTGAGATTCCAGCTCAGTTTGCTTGGCGCACAGAAGTTGCCGGAGGAGTTATTGAAGAGCTAGCAACTCCCTCTCGACTGGTGAGTGGGGAATATTCGCTAGTTGGGAATGGCACTGAACGGCAGGGCTTGCTCACAACCACAGATGGGGAACACATCACTATCCTAAGCTCTCCCCCGCCAACCCAACTGTTTATAGAGAGTTATTTACTTGCTCCGAAGTCTCATATCCGCAACCCTGACAAGATGTTCTCGAAAAATGGGGATATACGCTGGAACCTTGCCTCTGCAGACCATTCGGTAAACACTACATCAGAGATCCGTAGAAAGAATAAGGCGTCATTCAGCTTTGCAGAAGAGCGTCAAGAGACGGGAGACGTAGGTTTACGTCCTCCGCAGATTGGAGCCCTTCATGCGGTTCTTGCCCATTGGTCTGTATCGAAAGACCCAGCTACCATTGTAATGCCAACTGGCACCGGCAAGACCGAAACAATGCTGGCTCTGCTCGCCCATGGCACTATCGATAGGCTCTTGGTCATTGTGCCTAGCAACCCCCTTCGCATGCAGACTTACCGCAAGTTTCTGACTCACGGTCTTTTACCGCAACTGGGAGTTTTAAGCGAAGGCTTTCTATATCCGGTAGCTGGAAGGCTTGATCACTGCCTGAAGACCGCAGAAGATGCCGAACAGCTATTTACTCCGTGCAATGTGGTAGTGGCCACAATTCAAGCACTTGCAAATAGTGAACCTGAGGCCACTACCAAGGTCCTTGAGTTATGCTCACATCTTTTCCTCGACGAAGCTCACCACGTTGCCGCTCCATCTTGGCGCGATATCAAGACTAAGTTTGCCGGAAAATCCATTGTTCAGTTCACAGCGACTCCCTACCGACGCGACGGGAAACGAGTTGATGGACGCATCATATACAACTATCCGCTTAGAAAAGCGCAGGAAGAGGGTTATTTTGCAGCCATTCAATATCGTCCAATCTTTAGGTTTGATATAGATGCTGCTGACAAGGCTATTGCAGAAACGGCAGTAACTCAACTCCGGGATGATCTTGGCAACGAACGTGACCATATACTCATGGCTCGCACTGCAACAATCAAGCGTGCTGAGAAGATCATTGAGGTTTACCGGGAACTCGCTGAGGATTTCAAACCGATCTTTATACACAGCCAGATGGGTGTAACGAAGCAGCGTGAAGCACTCCAGGCAGTTCGTTCGCGGACATCAAGAATAGTTGTATGTGTGGATATGTTGGGAGAGGGCTTCGACCTTCCGCAACTCAAAATCGCAGCCATCCACGATGTGCACAAGAGTCTGGCCATAACTCTTCAGTTCACTGGACGTTTCACCCGATCAGCAGGAGAAAATCTTGGTACCGCAACAATGGTTGCGAATGCAGGCGATATCTCGATGGAGCACGCGCTGCGACAGCTTTATGCGGAAGACGCAGACTGGAACCGTATAATCCAGCAACTCGGCGAAGGAGCGGTTGGACAACGAGTCGCGCAAACTGAGTTCCTCGCGACTTTTCCCTGTGACGGCATATGCGTACCGCTCGAGAACATCCTCCCGAAGATGAGCACCGTGATCTACAAGACCACGTGCGATGATTGGACACCGGACAAGATCGCAGAACTGGTCCCTCCAGAGATTATCTACGTAGAACCCGTATGGAGCGATGAGCATAAGGTCGCTCTATTTGTTACCAGGGAGTTCGAGGAGATTCCGTGGGGGGACATCCGCGAAATGCAAAATCTTACATGGCACCTCTACTTGCTTTTCTGGGATGCTGACAACAATGTACTCTACATTAATAGCTCCAACAACGAGGAGTTGCATCAGGATCTTGCGAGAGCCGTGTGCGCTCAGACCGCAGAACGCGTTAAAGGTGAACCTGTCTATCGAGCATTACACAATATCAACAGATTTATGCTCATGAACCTCGGCTTACTCCACGCCGCTGGTAGAGCAATACGTCACACAATGCATAACGGATCGGATGTCGGTGAGCAACTCAAACCTGGTCAACTTGGGAACAAAGCCAAGACTAACCTGTTTGGGAGAGGATACGAAAATGGGGAGCGAGTCTCACTAGGCTGCTCGCTTAAGGGGCGGATCTGGTCATACAAGGCTGCGGAGAGCATTCCAGAGTGGGTGGCGTGGTGCAAAGCTATAGGCGCAAAGGTACTAGACAATTCCATTACGGAAGAACAGGTTCTGAATGGTGTGCTAAGACCCGAATCCATAACTGCTCGACCCCAGCTTGTCCCTCTAGCTATCGACTGGAACTCACAGACTTATCTTCGCAGCGAATCTGCTCTACTCATACGAATCGGTGATGTGGATGTGCCGTTCTTTGAGACTGAACTCAAAGTTCTCGATTATGTGGACCAGGGTGATATTCGGTTTGCTGTGGCTGCAGAATCTGGTAATGCTGAGTATGAGGCTCAGTTCAGGAATGATGGTATTGACTTTCTGGCTACTGGTTTCGAAGCATGTGCAGTGGTGGGACGCGGACGTTTGGTTGCACTCTCAGATTTCTTCAGGAAAGAACCACCTACCATTCTCTTTGAACAAGATACCTTTATCGAGGACAACCTGCTGTTCAAAGTCCATGGAGATAGTATTGGACCATATAACCGAGAGCAGATCGAGGTATGGGACTGGACTGGCATTGATCTGTCTGTAGAGTCGCAGACCGAACAGAAGCGTACAGACAGTATTCAGAGAAGGGTCCTTAACGAGCTGTGCGCTGATCCTGCATGGGAAATTGTCTTTGATGATGACTCAAGCGGTGAAGCGGCCGATATCCTTGCAATCAAACGTGAAGGAACATTCATCCACATCAATTTTTATCACTGCAAGTATGCTCATGACGGCTCGGTCGGTGCTCGTGTCGGAGATTTGTACGAGGTTTGTGGACAGGCTCAGAAATCTATTCGCTGGAGAGAGAATATCGACCGGTTACTGGAGCACCTCAAGCTTAGGGAAGCGAGGCGCATTCGCGACGGTAAGCCAAGCAGAATGGAAAAAGGCGATGCCAAGATCCTGTTTGAACTAATGAACAATGCGCATCTACTCAAGCCGATATGCCAAGTGTGTATTATCCAACCCGGGCTTTCAAAGACAAAAGCCACAAACGAACAGCTTCGACTGCTGGGGGCAACTGAGCTATATCTTTCTGAAACATTCGCTATTCCTCTTCGGATTATCGCTAATGCATAGGACACCATTGATTCGGAAAAATCGGGATGATATACATGGAACACGTGAACCGGCGGTTCGCAATACCCATCTCTGTACTTCGCGCGCCCATTCGCCGCAGACGAAGGCCGCGTAAAATAAATGTGGAG
>LSQX01133397.1_pt2 | contig 17229 bp, 15 predicted proteins | sample 654561 | NCBI WGS metagenome assembly LSQX01 (sample SAMN04489861, study PRJNA283612) | anaerobic digester metagenome | isolation source: 4 biogas reactors fed with cattle manure at either 37C or 55C with and... | place: Denmark: Kongens Lyngby | collected 2014
TTCACCGAGCCCTCGGCCGAGGTCGACGTGTGGTTCCCCAACAAGAAGGGCGGCGCCGGCTGGATCGAGTGGGGCGGCTGCGGCATGGTCCACCCGAACGTCCTGCGCGCCGTGGGCGTGGACCCGGAGGTCTACACCGGTTTCGCGTTCGGCATGGGCCTGGAGCGCACCCTGCAGTTCCGCAACGGCCTGTCCGACATGCGTGACATGGTCGAGGGCGACGTCCGTTTCACCCTGCCGTTCGGCATCCAGAAGTAACCCGGTTCTAGAGAGGAACAGAAACAATGCTGCTTGCACAGAACTGGGTCACCGGGCTGCTGCGCCACGCCAACCCGTCCTTCGGCGTCACCCCGGAGGAGCTCGACGCCGGATACGTCCGCGTCGGTTTCGAGACCGAGGGCTACGAGCCCATCCCGGAGACCACCGGCCCGCTGGTGTTCGGTGTGGTGAAGGACATCAAGGAACTCACCGAGTTCAAGAAACCCATCCGCTACTGCCAGGTCGACGTCGGCGACGCGAACGGCACCGGTGAGCTGCAGGGCATCGTGTGCGGTGCCACCAACTTCGCCGAGGGCGACACCGTCGTCGTGGCGCTGCCGGGTGCCGTGCTGCCGGGCAACTTCGCCATCGCTGCGCGCAAGACCTACGACCACATCTCCGACGGCATGATCTGCTCCGCCGCGGAGCTGGGGCTGACCGACAAGTCCGCCGGCATCCAGACCTTCGACCCGTCCTACGGTAAGCCGGGCGAGGACGCCCGCGAGGCCCTCGGCCTGGGCGACACCGTCTTCGACGTCAACGTCACCCCGGACCGCGGCTACGCCCTGTCCGCCCGAGGCCTGAGCCGCGAGCTGGCGTCGGCCTTCGATCTGGAGTTCACGGACGTCGCGCAGCAGCCGGAGGTCGGCGGTGTGGACCTGTCCGGCGTGCCCGCGCCGACCGGTGAGCTGCTTCCCATCGACGTCCGCGAGGAGACGAAGACGGTCCGCTTCGGCCTGCGCAAGGTCACCGGGATCAACCCGGCCGCGGAGTCCCCGTTCTGGCTGCAGCGCGAGCTCATGCTCTCCGGCCAGCGCCCGGTCAACGCCGCCACCGACGTGACCAACTACGTCATGCTGCTGCTCGGCCAGCCGATGCACGCCTTCGACGCCGCGCAGATCACCGGCGGCCTGCTCATCCGCAACGCCGAGGTGGGGGAGAAGTTCGAGACCCTCGATCACGTCGAGCGCACCCTCGACTCGGCGGACGTGGTCATCTGCGACGACACCGGCATCCAGTCCATGGCCGGCGTCATGGGTGGCACCCGTTCCGAGATCTCCGGTGAGACCACGGACGTCTACTTCGAGGCCGCCACCTGGGATCCGCTCACCGTCGCTCGTACCTCGCGCCGCCACAAGCTGTCCTCGGAAGCTTCCCGACGCTTCGAGCGCGGCGTCGATCCCGCCATCGTCGAGGTCGCCCTCGACATGGCGTGTGCGCTGCTCGTCGACATCGCCGGCGGTGAGATCGCGCCCGAGCGCACCATCGTCGGTGACGTGCCGGGCATGCCGACGATCACCATGGCCGCCTCGCACCCCTCCGACCTGGCGGGCGTGGAGTACTCCCGCGAGACCGTCGTGAAGCGTCTCGAGGAGGTCGGCTGCACCGTCGCAGTCTCCTCCTGCGGCGGCAAGCTCGAGGTCACCCCGCCGACCTGGCGCGGCGACCTGACGATCCCGGCTGACCTCGTCGAGGAGGCCCTGCGCCTCGAGGGCCTGGAGGACATCCCGCTGGTCCTGCCGACCCCGGTCGGCGGCCGTGGGCTCACCCCGGCGCAGCGTCGTCGTCGCGCCGTCGGCCACGCCCTTGCCTATAACGGCTACGCGGAGATCCTGCCGAGCCCGTTCATCGCCAACGACACCTTCGACGTGTGGGGCTTGTCTGAGGAGGACGAGCGCCGCAACGTCGTCAAGGTGCAGAACCCGCTGGAGGCCGATCGCGCCGTCCTCGGCACGACGCTGCTGCCGACGATGCTCGACGCCGTTGTTCGCAACGTCGCCCGCGGTCGTCACGACGTCGCGCTCTTCGGCCTGCAGCAGGTCGCCTTCAAGCGTGCCGACGCTTCCCCGATGCCGTCGGTGGCGCAGAAGCCCTCCGATGAGACGATCGCGGAGCTCGTCGACTCCCTGCCGTACCAGCCGCTGCACGTGGCCACCGTCGCCACTGGCCAGGTCGAGCACGAGGGTCCCTGGGGCGAGGGCCGCGCCTACACCTGGGCCGATGCGATCGAGTCCGCTCGCGTCGTGGCCCGCGCCGCCGACGTCGAGCTGGAGATCGCCTCCGCCGAGGCACTGCCGTGGCACCCGGGCCGCTGCGCCGCCCTGCTTGTCGACGGCGAGGTGGTCGGTCACGCCGGCGAGCTGCACCCGCAGGTGCTGGAGGCCCTCGGCCTGCCGGCGCGCACCTGCGCCATGGAGCTCGACCTGACGGCCCTGCCGCTGACCGAGAACTTCCCGGCCCCGGTGCTGTCCTCCTACCCGGCGCTGCACCAGGACATCGCGCTCGTCGTCGACGAAGATGTCCCGGCCGAGCAGGTGCGCCGTGTCGTCGCCGAGGGCGCCGGCGATCTGCTCGAGGACGTCGAGCTTTTCGACGTCTACCGCTCCGCCCAGCTCGGTGAGGGCAAGAAGTCCCTCGCCTTCTCCCTGCTCTTCCGCGCGGGGGATCGCACTCTCACCGACGAGGAGGCCAACGAGCGTCGACTCGCCGCCGCTGAGCTGGCGAAGTCGACGTTCGGCGCCGAGATGCGTGCTTAGGTTCAGGAAAGTTCAGTAGGGTCGGGGCATGACCATTTCACGTCGTGCCCTGACCCTTCTTTCTGTCCCCGCCCTGTCTGCCGCCGCACTCATCGGCGGCGCCTCCGCCGCGAATGCGGCCGAAGGCGATGTCCAGTTCACCAACGCCGCCGGCGACGTCCGCTGTGACGTCGTTATGACGCAGAACGGCCCCCACGTCATCTGCGTCAGCGACGGGGCCCGCCAGACCATGCCCGAGTGCAACCCGCCGGAGGAGAAGATCCCCGCGGTCATCGTCTCCGGCAACGGCCCCGGTGTCGTCGGCTGCTGGAACCAGGGGCTCGTGGGCGAGAAGCAGGCCCTCGGCGCGGGCCAGCTGGGCAACGCCCACGGCATCACCGTGTTCGCCGACCCCATGGGCGGCCTGCACGTGCTCTCCGGTTCGCTGAACTACGTTGCCTACGCAGGGCCCTCCACGGTGGGGAACAACCCCACGGCGATGAGCTCGCAGCTGAGCAGCTAGACCCGTCGGCGGGCAAGATACCTGCGCAGCGCCGCCGATACCCCGGCGACCGGGAAGGCTGGTCCCGCGACGATGAGCAGACCCATGAACATCACCGGGCCGGAGGACCGCGGGAAGACCGGAGAGGATGAGGAGCTGGTCGGTCGAGCAGAAAGACCGGGGTTCATCGTTCGTCGATGACGTCGGCGAAGGGCGCGACGTGGGTGCGGAGCGCGTCAAGGAGCTCGTCTCCTTCGTTCTGCGAGTACTCAGCGGCGCGGGGATCGTCCCACCCGGTGTCCCAGTGATGGTGCTCTGTCCAATGGGAGGCCCAGGCCCGGAGCCTGTCCGACAGGGAGGTGGGGAGGCCGTAGTCTTCCGGGGCCGGGAGGTAGAAGTCCGTACCTGACTCCCAGAGAGGGGAGTCAGCTCCCCAGTCAGCGAAGAAGCGAATGGTTCTTCTGGTCTGCGGCGGCACGGTGCCTCCCGTGGTCGGTTGTGACATCCGTCCACTCTAGGCGCCCGGAGACACGCCACTGCATACTTTTCATCTGGCTGCATAAAGTGCTACACTGGTCGGCATGACATTCAAGGTTGCAGTCGCTGGTGCCTCCGGTTACGCGGGTGGAGAGATCCTCCGCCTCCTGCTCGGGCACCCCTCCTACATCTCCGGTGACCTGGAGATCGGTGCGCTGACCGCCGGGTCCTCGGCGGGGCAGCCAGTCGCTGATCTCATGCCGCACCTGCCGCAGCTGGCGGACCGGGTCATCGAGGACACCACCCCTGAGGTCCTGGCCGGGCACGACGTCGTGTTCCTCGCCCTCCCGCACGGCCATTCCGGTCCCATCGGCCAGGCGCTGGCCGACACCAACCCCGAGGCCGTGGTCATCGACTGCGCCGCCGATTTCCGCCTGCAGGAGGCGGGGGAGTGGGAGCACTACTACGGCTCCGAGCATGCCGGCACCTGGCCCTACGGCATCCCCGAGCTGCCCGGTCAGCGGGAGGAGCTCACCGGCGCCAAGCGCGTCGCCGTCCCAGGGTGTTTCCCGACGGGTGCCACCCTTGCCGCCCTGCCCGCCGTCGCGGGCGGTCTCATCGTCCCGGACCTGTCCATCGTCTCCATCACGGGTGTCTCCGGTGCGGGCAAGAAGGCCGCTGTCGGCCTGCTCGGCTCCGAGATCATGGGCAGCCTGCGCGCCTACAACACCGCCGGCAAGCACCGCCACACCCCGGAGGTCATCCAGAACCTCTCCGCCGTGACGGACGATGAGGTCTCCGTCTCCTTCACCCCGGTCCTGGCGCCGCTGCCGCGCGGCATCCTCACCACCATCACCGCCCCCCTCAAGGAGGGTGTCACCGCCGAGGCGGCGTACGAGACCTACCGCGCCTTCTACGCCGACGAGCCCTTCGTGCACCTCCTGCCGGTCGGGCAGCAGCCGGAGACCCAGAACGTCGTGGGCACCAACATGTGCCATCTGCAGGTCGAGGTCAACGAGCGCGCGGGCGTGCTGCTCATGACCGGCGCCATCGACAACCTCACCAAGGGCACCGGCGGCGCCGCCGTCCAGTGCATGAACCTCTCCCTCGGCCTCGATGAGACTGCCGGCCTGCCCATGGCCGCCGTCGCCCCTTAATCCCACAACCCCGGAAAGCCTTCCCTCATGAGCATCACCGCCCCGGCAGGATTCACTGCCGCCGCCCTCACCGCAGGCATCAAGCCCTCGGGCAACCCTGACATGGCCCTCGTGGTCAACAACGGGCCTGAGTTCCACGCCGCCGCGGTGTTCACCCGCAACCGCGTCGTCGCCTCCCCGGTGAAGATCTCCCGTGAGTCGATCAAGGACGGGCAGATCCGCGCGGTGCTGTTCAACGCCGGCAACGCCAACGCCTGCAACGGCACCCAGGGCGATAAGGATGCGCAGGCGGCCGTCGATCAGGTGGCGAAGCTTCTCGACGTCGCGCCCACCGACGTCGGCGTGTGCTCCACCGGCCTCATCGGCGAGCCGCTGCCGATGGACAAGATTCACGCGGGCGTCGAGAAGCTCGTTCCGGGCCTGGGTGATCACGGTGGCGATGCCGCGGAAGCCATCATGACCACCGACCTGGTGAAGAAGGAAGTCCTGGTAAAGGGCGACGGCTGGACCCTGGGCGGCATGGGCAAGGGCGTCGGAATGATGAGCCCCTCGCTGGCCACCATGCTCGTCTGCCTGACCACCGACGCCTCCGCCACCCCGGAGATGCTCGACGAGGCCCTGCGCGCGGCCAGCAGGGTCACCTTCGACACCCTCGACATCGACGGCTCCACCTCCACCAATGACACCGTCTTTCTGCTCGCCTCCGGCGCGTCCGGTATCTCCCCGAGCCAGGAGGAGCTCAACGCCGCCGTGCTCGAGGCCAGCGAGGACATCGCCCGGATGATGCAGGCCGACGCCGAGGGTGTGACCAAGCGCGTCACCGTCACCGTTGAGGGCACCGGCTCCGATGAGCAGGCCGTCAACGCCGCCCGCACCCTGGCCCGCGACAACCTCTTCAAGTGCGCGATGTTCGGCTCCGACCCGAACTGGGGTCGCGTTCTCGCTGCCGTCGGCATGGCCGACGCCGACATGGACCCCGACCACATCTCCGTCTACTTCAACGGCCACGCCGTGTGCGAGAACACCACGGGCACGCCCACCGCCCGCGAGGTCGACCTCTCCGGCGCCGACATCGACGTCCGCGTCGACCTCGGCACCGGCGGCCCCGGCCGCGCGACGGTCCGCACCACGGACCTCTCCCACGACTACGTCCACATCAACTCCGCCTACTCCAGCTAGGACCCCACCATGGAAGCACTGAAGAAGCTCAGCAACGAGGCCCGCGCCCACGTACTGGCCGAGGCCCTGCCCTGGTTGCAGCACTTCCGCGACAAGATCGTCGTGGTCAAGTACGGCGGCAACGCCATGATCGACGATGACCTCAAGGCCGCCTTCGCCGCCGACATGGTCTTCCTGCGCACGGTCGGTGCCAAGCCGGTCGTCGTGCACGGCGGCGGCCCGCAGATCTCCTCGATGCTCAAGCGACTCGGCCTCGACGGCGAGTTCAAGGGCGGATTCCGCGTGACCACCCCGGAGGTCATGGAGATCGTCCGTATGGTGCTCTTCGGCCAGGTCGGCCGCGATCTCGTCGGTCTCATCAACTCCCACGGCCCCTACGCCGTGGGCACATCCGGTGAGGATGCCGGTCTGTTCACCGCGGAAAAGCGGCTTGTCGACGTCGGTGGCGTCCCCACCGACATCGGACTGGTCGGCGACATCACCGCCGTCAACCCCTCGGCCGTCATGGACATCATCGAGGCCGGCCGCATCCCGGTCGTCTCCACCATCGCCCCCGGTGAGGACGGCGAGGTGTACAACATCAACGCCGACACCGCTGCCGGGGCACTGGCCGATGCGCTCGGCGCCGAGCGCCTGCTCATCCTCACCAACGTCGAGGGCCTCTACACCGACTGGCCCAACCGCGACTCGCTGCTGTCGAAGATCGTCACCTCCGAGCTCGAGTCCATCCTGCCGAATCTCGACTCCGGCATGATCCCGAAGATGGAGTCCTGCCTGCGCGCNNCTGATGAACAACTACGGCACCCCGCCGATCGAGCTCGTCTCCGGCAAGGGTGCCACCGTGGAGGACTCCCAGGGCCGCGTCCACATCGACCTGCTCGCCGGCATCGCCGTCAACGCCCTCGGCCACGGTCACCCGGCGATCGTCGAGGCCGTCACCCACCAGCTCTCCCAGCTGGGGCACGTGTCCAACCTCTTCGCCTCCGGACCCGTCATGCAGGCCGCCGCCACCCTCAAGGAGCGCGTCGGCGACGACTCCGCCCGCGTGTTCTTCTGCAACTCCGGCGGCGAGGCCAACGAGGCCGCCTTCAAGCTGGCCCGCCTCACCGGACGCTCCCGCATCCTGGCCGCGGTCCACGGCTTCCACGGCCGCACCATGGGCTCCCTGGCGCTCACCGGCCAGCCGGACAAGCGCAAGGCCTTCGAGCCGCTGCCCACCGGCGTGGAGTTCTACCCCTACGGCGACGTCGAGTACCTGACCAAGCTCGTCGAGACGAACCCGTCCGATGTCGCGGCCATCTTCCTCGAGCCCGTCCAGGGTGAGACCGGCGTCGTCCCGGCCCCCGCCGGCTTCCTGCAGGCCGTCCGCGACCTGTGCGACGAGCACGGCATCCTCATGGTGTGCGACGAGGTGCAGACCGGCGTCGGCCGCACCGGCGACTTCTTCGCCTTCCAGCACGATCGGGTCCTGCCGGACGTCATCACCATGGCCAAGGGCCTCGGCGGCGGCATCCCCATCGGCGCCACCATCGCCCGCGGAAAGGCCGCCGAGCTCTTCCAGCCCGGTGCCCACGGCACCACCTTCGGCGGTAACCCCGTCGCCTGCGCGGCCGCCAATGCGGTGCTCGGGATCGTCGACGACGAGTTCTGTGCGGAGGTCCGGGAGAAGGGTGCGTACTTCGCGGAGAAGCTCACCGCCATCGGGGGCGTCGACCATGTCCGCGGGCGCGGGCTCATGCTCGGCGTCGTGCTGGAGAAGCCGGTGGCCAAGGAGGCTGTCAAGCAGGGCTTCGACCACGGGCTCATCCTCAACGCCCCGGCGGAGGACATCATCCGCCTCACCCCGCCGCTCATCATCAGCCACGACGAGATGGACGCGGCCGTCGAGAAGCTCTCGGCACTCATCAACGACCTCACAAAGGAGGACTGACCATGACCACCCCGAACGTGCGGCACTTCCTGGCCGACGACGACCTCACCCCGGCCGAGCAGGCCGAGGTCCTGGCCCTCGCGGCCGAGCTGAAGAAGGCCCCCCTGTCGAAGCGCCCGCTCGAGGGTCCGCTGTCGGTCGCGGTGCTCTTCGACAAGACGTCGACCCGCACCCGCTTCTCCTTCGACGCCGGCATCGCCCACCTCGGTGGCCATCCCATCGTCGTGGACTCCGGCTCCTCCCAGATGGGCAAGGGTGAGACGATCCAGGACACCGGTGCGGTGCTCTCGCGCTACGTGGAGATGATCGTGTGGCGCACCTACGCGCACCAGAACTTCCACGACCTGGCCGAGACCGCCACGGTGCCGATCATCAACTCCCTGTCCGACGACCTGCACCCCTGCCAGATCCTGGCGGACCTGCAGACCTGCGTGGAGAACCTCTGCCCGGAGGAGGGCCCCGCGGGCCTGAAGGGGAGGAAGGCGGTCTACCTCGGCGACGGCGACAACAACATGGCCAACTCGTACATGATCGGCTTCGCCACCGCGGGCATGGACATGACGATCATCGCGCCGGCGGGCTTCCAGCCGAAGGCCGGGTTCGTCGAGCGGGCGCAGGCCCGGGCTGCCGAGACCGGCGCGACCGTCGAGGTCACCTCCGACGTGGCAGCGGTCGCCGGCGCGGACGTGGTCATCACCGACACCTGGGTGTCCATGGGCATGGAGGCCGACGGCAAGGACCGTCGCACCCCCTTCCTGCCGTACCAGGTCACCGCGGACATCATGGCGAAGGCCGGGGAGGACGCGATCTTCCTCCACTGCCTGCCGGCCTACCGCGGCAACGAGGTCACCGCCGAGGTCATCGACGGACCACAGTCACGCGTGTTCGACGAGGCCGAGAACCGGCTGCACGCCCAGAAGGCGCTCATGGTGTGGCTGCTGGAGCACCAGCCGGAGTAGATGATGTCCGCTCCCGTCTCCCGCACCGCCCGCCAGGGCAAGATCCTGGAGATCCTCGGCAAGACCCGGGTCTCCAGCCAGGTGCAGCTGTCCGAACTGCTTCTCGACGAAGGCGTGGACATCACCCAGGCCACCCTGTCGCGCGACCTCGACGAGCTGGGTGCCAAGAAGATCCGCCCCGACCAGGGGAGGGCTTTCTACGTCGTAGGCCACGTCGAGAAGCAGCTCGCGGCGCAACTGACCGGCCCGAAGGAGAAGCTGCGCCGCATGCTCGACGAGCTGGTCGTCGCGGTGGACCATTCGGGCAACATCGCGGTGCTGCGCACCCCGCCCGGGGCGGCGCAGTACCTCGCCAGCTTCATCGACCGCGTCGGTCTCGATGAGACCGTCGGCACCATCGCGGGTGACGACACCATCTTCGTCCTCGCCCGCGAACCCCTCACGGGCCGTGAGCTGGGGGACCTGCTCACCGGCTCCTAGAGCCCCCGGTATCCTCAATAATCAGTAACACCAAAACCCAAGGAGAACCCCCTATGTCTGCACGCGTCGTCCTCGCCTACTCCGGCGGCCTCGACACCACCGTCGCGATCCCGTACCTGGCCAAGATGACCGGCGGCGAGGTCGTCGCCGTGTCCCTCGACCTCGGCCAGGGCGGCGAGGACATGGAGTCCGTGCGCCAGCGCGCCCTCGACTCCGGTGCCGTCGAGTCCATCGTCATCGACGCCCGCGACGAGTTCGCCGACGAGTACTGCCTGCCGACCATCAAGGCCAACGGCATGTACATGAAGCAGTACCCGCTGGTCTCCGCGATCTCCCGCCCGCTCATCGTCAAGCACCTCGTCGAGGCGGCCAAGGAGCACGGCGGCACCCACGTCTCCCACGGCTGCACCGGCAAGGGCAACGACCAGGTCCGTTTCGAGGTCGGCTTCCGCAACGCCAACCCGGACCTGGAGATCATCGCTCCGGCCCGCGACTACGCCTGGACCCGCGACAAGGCCATCGCCTTCGCCGAGGAGATCGACCTGCCGATCGAGCAGTCCGCCTCCTCCCCGTTCTCCATCGACCAGAACGTCTGGGGTCGCGCCATCGAGACCGGCTACCTCGAGGACCTGTGGAACGCCCCGACCAAGGACATCTACGCCTACACCGAGGAGCCGACCCTGGGCAACGCCCCGGATGAGCTCATCATCTCCTTCGAGGGCGGCAAGCCCGTCGCCATCGACGGCAAGCCCGTCACCGTCCTCGAGGCCATCGAGGAGCTCAACCGCCGCGGCGGCGCACAGGGTGTCGGCCGTCTCGACATGGTCGAGGACCGCCTCGTCGGCATCAAGTCCCGCGAGATCTACGAGGCCCCGGGTGCCATGATCCTCATCAAGGCCCACGAGGCCCTCGAGGACGTCACCCTCGAGCGCGAGCTGGCCCGCTACAAGCGCCTCGTCGACGCCCGCTGGTCCGAGGAGGTCTACGACGGCCTGTGGTTCGGCCCGCTCAAGCGCTCCCTCGACGCCTTCATCGACTCCACCCAGGAGCACGTCACCGGCGACATCCGCCTGGTGCTGCACGCCGGTTCCATCACCGTCAACGGCCGTCGCTCCAACCACTCCCTGTACGACTTCAACCTGGCCACCTACGACACCGGTGACACCTTCGACCAGACCATGGCCAAGGGCTTCGTCAAGCTCCACGGCCTGTCCTCGGAGATCGCCAACAAGCGTGACCGCGAGGCGACGAACTAGATGGAACAGCACGGTACGAACGAAGGTGCCCTGTGGGGTGGCCGGTTCTCCGGCGGCCCGTCCGAGGCGATGTTCGCCCTGAGCGTGTCCACCCACTTCGACTGGGTGCTCGCCCCCTACGACGTCCTGGCGTCGAAGGCGCACGCCAAGGTCCTGCACTCCGCGGGCCTGCTCTCCGACGCTGACCTGGAGACCATGCTCGCCGGCCTCGACCAGCTGGGGCGCGACGTCGCCGACGGCAGCTTCGGGCCCGAGCCCTCGGACGAGGACGTCCACGGGGCCATGGAGCGCGGTCTCATCGACCGCGTCGGCCCGGAGGTCGGCGGCCGCCTGCGCGCGGGCCGCTCCCGCAACGATCAGGTGGCCACGCTCTTCCGCATGTGGGTGCGCGACGCCGTCCGCGGCATCGCCGTCGGCGTCACCGAGCTTGTCGACGCCCTGGTCGCCCAGGCCGCCGCCCACCCGGAGGCGATCATGCCCGGCAAGACCCACTTCCAGGCCGCGCAACCCGTGCTGCTCGCCCACCAGCTGCTGGCCCACGCCCAGCCGCTGCTGCGCGATCTCGAGCGCATCCGCGACCTGGACAAGCGCCTGGCCGTCAGCCCGTACGGCTCCGGCGCCCTGGCGGGCTCCTCGCTCAAGCTCAACCCGGAGGCCATCGCCGAGGAGCTCGGCTTCGACTCCGCGGCGGACAACTCCATCGACGCGACCTCCTCGCGTGACTTCGCCGCCGAGACGGCGTTCGTCCTCGCGCAGATCGCGGTGGACATGTCGCGCCTGGCCGAGGAGATCATCGCGTGGTGCACCCCGGAGTTCGGGTACGTCACCCTCTCCGATGCCTGGTCCACCGGCTCGTCGATCATGCCGCAGAAGAAGAACCCNNTGGCCACCCTCAAGGCGCAGCCGCTGGCCTACAACCGTGACCTGCAGGAGGACAAGGAGCCGATCGTCGACTCCGTCGCCCAGCTCAACCTGCTGCTCCCGGCGATGACCGGCTTGGTCTCCACCCTGACCTTCCACGAGGAGCGCATGCGCGAGCTTGCCCCGGCCGGCTTTACCCTGGCCACCGACCTCGCCGAGTGGATGGTGCGCGAGGGCGTGCCGTTCCGCGAGGCCCACGAGGCCTCCGGTGCGTGCGTGCGCATCGCCGAGTCCCGCGGCGTCGGCCTGGTCGATCTGACGGACGAGGAACTGGCGGGCGTCGATAAGCGTCTGACCCCGGCGGTGCGTGAGGTCCTCACGATCGACGGCGCGGTGGCCTCCCGGGCCACGCGCGGCGGTACCGCCGGCGTGCGCGTCGGTGAGCAGCGCGAGCGGGTGGCGGAGGCCTCTCGCGAGCACCACACGTGGGCCACGACCCCGGTTCGGGGCTAGAGGTCCAGACCGTTCGAGTGGCCGAACCGAAAGAAGCGTCATAAGCTTCGCCCATGAGTAAGGCGCAGGGCAGATCAGGCCGAGGATGTTCCGTCATCGTCGGCCTGATTTTGCTTGTTCTGGCAGTGGTCGCGGTCCTCATCGGGCGCGGCACCCTCAGCCTCCCCGGTATCCCCGGTGTCCCCGGTGTCGGAAGCAGCGCCGGGGGCGGCGGGACCGTGCAGGTCTCGGGTGTCATCGGCTCGGAGAAACGGGGGTTCTTCGAGGACCCGCGGGTGCAGGACGTCCTCGCCGAGCACGGCTTCGAGGTGGACGTCGACACGGCCGGTTCCCGGCGGATCGCCACCGACGTCGACCTGAACTCCTACGACTTCGCCTTCCCGTCCTCGGCCCCGGCGGGGCAGAAGATCGTCAGCAGCGTGCCCAACCGGGGAGTGAACACCCCGTTCCACTCGCCGATGGCGGTGGCGACCTTCACCCCGATCCTGCAGATCCTCGAGCGGGAGGGTGTGGCGCGGCAGGAGGCCGGCCACTGGTTCATCGACATGGAGCGCTACATCGAGCTGGCGCGCAGTGAGACCCGTTGGCGGGACCTGGGACCGGAGTACCCCTCGCCGCGGACCGTGCAGATCTCCTCGACGGACATCCGCACCTCGAACTCCGCTGCCATGTACCTGTCGATCCTGGCGTGGGTGACCCGCGGCGGGGGAGTGGTCACCTCCGACGCGCAGGTTAGGGAGGTCATCGACGCGGTCAGCCCGCTGTTCGTCGGACAGGGCTACACCGAGTCGACCTCCGCCGGGCCCTTCGCCGACTACCTGGCGCAGGGCATCGGTGCCCGCCCCATGGTGATGGTCTACGAGGCCCAGTACCTGGGGGAGAAGATGGCGGAGAACTCCCGCATCCGCGACGACATGGCGCTGGCCTATCCGGACCCGACGCTCAACTCCACCCACATGCTCGTCGCCCTCACCGACGACGGTGCGGAGGTCGGACGCCTGCTCACCACGGACCCGGAGCTGCAGCGCCTGGCCGCCGAGCACGGTTTCCGCCCGGGTGATCCGAGCCTGTTCGCCACGGCGCTGGGGGACCACGGCATCGCGGAGCCACCGGCCTTCCTGGCCACCGTCGACCCGCCCGTCTACGACCGCCTCGAGGAACTCATCGAGGGTGTCGGGGCCCAGTATTCCAGCCCGGCTCCGCCGGACGACATCGAGGAGGATGCACCATGAGGACTCGCCTCACCGCCGCCGTGACCGCCCTGGTCACGGCCCTCACGCTCACCGCCTGTGGCGACACCGAGTTGCCCGTCGTCGGCGGCGGCACAGGCGGCACGGACGGTACGCCGCTGCGTATCGTCGCCGCCACCGAGCTGCAGGATCTCGAGCCGGTCATCGAGGATGCCGCCGACGATCTCGGGTTCCCCATCGAGTTGAGCTTCCCGGCCGGCACCCTCGACAACTCGCGCACGCTTCTCGACGGCGGCTTCGACGACGAGTACGACGCCACCTGGTTCGCCACCAACCGCTACGTCGACATCCTCGGCGCCTCCGGTCACCTCGCCGACCAGACCAAGATCGGGTTGTCTCCCGTGGCCTTCGGCGTCACCTCCCACACGGCCGCCGAACTGGGGTGGGACGCCCGCCAGCCGACGTGGTCGGAGATCGCCGGAGCCGCCGCCGACGGCGACATCACCTTCGGCATGACCGACCCCTCCGCGTCGAACTCCGGTTTCTCCGCCCTCGTGTCGGTGGCCACCGCCCTGGCGGACACCGGTGCCGCCCTCACAGAGTCCGACATCAACCGCGTCAGCCCGCAGCTGCAGGGTTTCTTCTCCGGGCAGACGCTCACCTCCGGTTCCTCCGGATGGCTCACCGACACGTTCCTCACGGACCGCTCGCGTGCCGACGCCCTCATCAACTACGAGTCCGTCCTCCACACCGTCAACCGCGACGAGGGTGCCGACCTCACCGTCATCGTTCCCGCCGACGGTGTCGTCTCCGCGGACTACCCGCTGTCGACGCTCGCCCGCCCCGCACAGCCGGAGGCCCGCGAGAAGGTCGCCGCGCTCAGCGAGTGGCTGCTCGAGCGCCCCGAGGTCATGACGGACTCGTATCGACGCCCCGTCGACGCCACCTCTGACCTCCCGCCCGAGCTGGCCGGTCAGCTGCTCATCGAACTGCCCTTCCCGGCCACCCGCACCATCACGGACCGTCTCGTCGCCGCGTTCCACAATGAGCTGCGCCCGCCGGGCGACACCGTCTTCGTTCTCGACACCTCCGGGTCCATGGAGGGGGAGCGCCTGGCGATGCTGCAGGACACCCTGCGTTCGCTCATCGACGGCACCGCCCACGGCGCCGCCGGCAGCGTCGGCTTCCGGGACCGCGAGAGGATCAGCCTGCAGCCCTTCGCCGACGCCCCCGCCGCGCCGCTCACCCTGCGGTACTCCGCGGAGGACCCGCAGGCCACCGGGGAACTCTCGGCGGCGGTCGACGGACTCCACGCGGAGGGGGCGACCGCGATCTACTCCGCACTCATCAACGCCTACGGCACCGTCGCCGCGGAGGAGGGGGCAATCCCGTCGATCGTGCTCATGAGCGACGGCGAACTCACAGCCGGGGTCACCCTCGACCAGTTCCGCGATTTCCACGCCGGCCTCTCCGGCCCGGCGGCCGACATCCCCGTGTTCGTCATCCTCTACGGGGAGGCCAACGTCGGCGAGATGACCGAGGTCGCCGAGCTCACCGGTGGCAAGGTGTTCGACGCCCTCGACGGGGACCTCGAGGCGGCCTTCAAGGAGATCCGTGGATACCAGTGACAACTTCTTCCTCTCCCGGAAGAACCTCGTCGGCATGCTCATCGCGACGGCGATCCTCGTCGTCCACCTCGTCGCCGGGCTCGGCTTCCTGTGGCCCGTCGTGGCCCTGGCCGGCTGGGGTGCGGGCGTCGCGCTGACCCCCGCACCCCGCCAGCAGGCCCTGCCCCCGGCCCCGGAACGCCCCGACGCGGATGAACTGCTCCGTCGACTGGACCGCAGTACGAGTCGACTCTACGAATCGGGTCCGGCGTCCGGGGTCCTCGACGCCACCGCCTCCCTCCGGGGAGCCCTCGTCCAGGTGCTTCTCGAGTGGGAGCACCTGGAGGACGTGCCCGAGCAGCGGGTGGTCATCGAGACGATCATCGACGACTACGTACCCGCCACAATCGACGCCTACCTGCAGGTGACGGACCGTCAGCACCCGGCGGCGGTCACCCAGACCGTCGACGCCCTGGGGATCCTCGAGGAGGAGACGCTGCGCATCCACAAGGCCGTGGTCAACGACACCCTCCGCGAACTCGAGGACCAGACCCGCGCACTGCGCCTCCAGTTCGGGCGCCTCCCGGCCCCCGGGTACGATACTGAGTCATGAGTCTCGATCCGAAGTTGCTGGAAGTCCTCGCCTGTCCGAAGGACAAGGGCCCGCTGACCTATCTCGAGGACCGTCAGGTCCTGGTCAACGACAGGCTCGGCCTGGCCTATCGCATCGACGACGGCATCCCCGTGATGCTCATCGACGAAGCGACCCCGTGGCCGCCCACCGCCGAGTAACACCCTTTTCCCGCTTCTTCCCATTTCCACGAGAGATCCTTCATGAACATCATTGACGAGCTGACCTGGCGCGACCTCATCAACCAGTCCACCGACCTGGACGCCCTGCGCGAGGCCACCGACGGCACCTCCATCACCCTGTACTGCGGATTCGATCCGACCGGCCCGTCCCTGCACGCCGGCCACCTGGTACCGCTGCTCATGCTGCGTCGTTTCCAGCAGGCCGGGCACCGTCCGATCGTCCTCGCCGGCGGTGCCACCGGCATGATCGGTGACCCGCGTGACGTCGGTGAGCGTTCCATGAACTCCGTCGACACCGTCGCCGACTGGTCCGAGCGCATCTCCGGCCAGCTCTCCCGCTTCGTCTCCTTCGAGGGGGACAATGCGGCGCTGCTGCTCAACAACAACGACTGGACGAAGGACCTCACCGCGATCTCCTTCCTCCGCGACATCGGCAAGCACTTCCCGCTCAACACGATGCTGTCCCGCGACACCGTCAAGCGCCGCCTGGAGACCGACGGCATCTCCTACACCGAGTTCTCCTACGTGCTGCTCCAGGCGAACGACTTCGTCCAGCTGCGCCGCAACTATGACTGCGTTCTGCAGGTCGGTGGTGGTGACCAGTGGGGCAACCTCGTCGCCGGCGTCGACCTCAACCGCCGTATGGACGGCGAATCCGTCCACGCGATGACCGTTCCGCTGGTCACCGACTCCGAGGGCAAGAAGTTCGGCAAGTCCACCGGCGGTGGTTCCCTGTGGCTCGATCCGGAGATGACCAGCCCGTACACCTGGTACCAGTACTTCATCAACGCCTCCGACGCCGACGTCATCCGCTACCTGCGCTGGTTCACGTTCCTCACCGCCGAGGAGCTGGCCGAGCTGGAGACCGAGGTCGCGGAGCGACCCTTCAAGCGGGAGGCCCAGCGTCGTCTGGCCCGCGAGATGACCAACCTCGTCCACGGCGAGGAGGCCACCGCTGCCGTCGAGCTCGCCTCCCAGGCACTCTTCGGCCGCGCCGAGCTGACGGATCTCGACGAGAAGACCCTGGCCTCCGCCGTCTCCGAGACCGAGGTGTTCGAGGTCGGCGCCGGCGAGCCCCGCACCATCGTCGATCTCCTCGTCGGATCGGGCCTGGTTGACTCCCGCGGTGCCGCCCGCCGTGCGATCAAGGAAGGTGGCGCCTACGTGAACAACGAGCGAATCGCCTCCGAGGAGTGGGAGCCCGCCGAGGGCGATCTGCTGCACGGATCCTGGCTCGTGCTCCGCCGCGGCAAAAAGAACTTCGCCGGCGTGAAGGTCACCGCATAGCGTTACTTTACGACGAACGTTACCCCGTCTGACCTGGCGATTTGGTGAAGACGGGGGACGTGAGTAACTTAATGGAGGTCGCCGAGAGCGCCGCAGAGAAACACTGCGGAGGGCACGAGGTGACAGGGAGATGAACACCATGTTGACTTCTTGAAAACAGTCAGCTAGAGTCGGATCTCCAGCCGCAGAAACAAATCCGGTTCATTCGGAAGCGTAACTGTGTGCGGTTGTTGTGTGAGAACTC
>LSQX01259784.1_pt1 | contig 17229 bp, 15 predicted proteins | sample 654561 | NCBI WGS metagenome assembly LSQX01 (sample SAMN04489861, study PRJNA283612) | anaerobic digester metagenome | isolation source: 4 biogas reactors fed with cattle manure at either 37C or 55C with and... | place: Denmark: Kongens Lyngby | collected 2014
TCGAAGCCGATAATGGCCTGGGTAGCCAGGTTGGCATAGGCCAGCCAACCACCTATCAGCAGAATGAAGGCTGCGGCAATTGGTATCAGCGCCCGTTGCCAACGCAGCGCCGGTCTCTTTTTCTGTTCGGGCAAGGGCATGACCTTGCTGGTTTCTTTTGTTTGGTTCATAAGACTCAGCTCCTCTTTTTCTTTAATTTGTTCGAGGAGTCCGGGCAGGACGTTCGGAACAGAGGACTCAATGGCCCGCTTCAATCTGTTCTCGATCATGTGATTGCTTTGTTTCATTTTCCTTTCCCCTCCAACTTTTTACGGAGTTTTGACAAGGAGCGGCGGTATTTGGAAAGCGCGGTCCCCAGGGGTATTCCCAGGATTTGCGCGATTTCGCGGTGCTTGAGTTGTTCGACACTTCGCAGGATGACGATCTGGCGTTCGTCTTCCGACAATTCCTCCAGGACGGTCTGGAGGACCATCCTGTCAAGCGTTGACTCGGAGAAGTCTGCCTTGGGATCAGGGATCCATTCATCTTCCAAAGGCAGCTCCCTGCCGGGATTCGCTCTCACTTTGTCGAGTGCCAGGTGCCTTGTGATTGTGAAGATCCAGGCCATTGGTTTGCCCTGTGGCCGGTACTTGCCCGAGCCCTCATAGATTCTGATGTAGGTGTCTTGCATGACGTCCTCCGCATCCTGTGGATGTTTGACGATGGAGATCGCCAAACCATACACCGCTGTTTTAGTTCGCTCGTATAGAGTTTCAAGGGCAGCCGTGTCGCCAGAAGCTATTTTTACAATTTGATCATCAAGGTCTTTCATTTTGCTTTCTCTCCCGGGCGGTGCACCGCCCGGGATCCTGTCATCGGTTCTGCCGTCTGTCCTGCCAAAACCCTCTCACTATTAATAACGGGGGAAAAGGGCTTTTTATTGCATCTCATCTGTTATTAGACAACGAAAAGGGAAATAAGGCGGTCTGGAATGGTACCAAGGAGCTAATAAACGTCCCACGCACAACAGGTTCCAGCTTCTAAGATGACCTCATTGGGGGTGCAGTCGTTTCTTGTCAAAGCTCTCCCCAGCTTGTATATTAGTCGTCAGTACCGGAGTCAACATGTATTCTTTCCGGGTGTTATCAACAAAGGAAAGGCTTTGCCGAAGATGAAAAACTCAAATGATGTCGTAGAACTGTTACGGAGCCTGGTGCAAATCAATACCTGCCAACCGGAAGGAAATGAAAAAGAACTGGTCGACTTCCTGAAAGAAATATTTGCGCCTTATGGCGATGCCGTGAAGATGAACGAAATCAGTCACAGTGATGAACGCAGCTCGCTGGTTGTCAGGCTGGGGCCCGATCTTGCGGGGGGCATCGCCTTTGTCGGGCATGTTGATACAGTGCCGGTCGGTGATCTGAATAAATGGAGCTATGATCCTCATGCAGCCGAATCGCGTGAGGGTAAGATGGTTGGACGGGGCACCTGCGACATGAAGGGTGGCGTCGCAGCTATGACTGTCGCCGCGCTCGATTGTCTGGAATCGGGAATGGTTTTCGAAAAACCCCTCTATCTCACTTACACAGCCGATGAAGAACAGGACGGCATGGGCGCCAAGGCAGTGGTTGAGAGCCAGTTGCTTGAGAAGGCGCCTGTCTTCGTTATTCCGGAACCAACCGATAACAAAATTGCCATCGCAGAGAAAGGCTGCCTCTGGCTTCGGATCCAGCTTGAGGGGAAGATTGCGCACGGCTCAAAGCCGGAGGTCGGAATCAACGCGGTGGAAGCGGCCATTGACTTGGCGAAAAACTTCAAGGCCGCCTTGCCCAGGCTGGAAAGGCACAAGCTTTTAGGCGAATTTACCTGCGCTGTTACCAGACTTGAAGGCGGGATCATGACCAATATCATTCCTGAACTGGCGGTGATAGAAATGGACCTCCGGACACTTCCTGTACAGGAGCACGCGCAGATACTGGACATTCTCGACAAGTGCAGTGAACAAATAAGAGAAGCTTATCCGGGACTTGCGATCAAAACAGAAGTCCTCAAAGATTTTCTTCCTGTCGAGACAGATGAGGACGATGATTTTGTTCAATTCGTCCAAAAACATGTCAAGGCAGTTGGACTGCCCGATCAGGTCCATGGCATGACCTATGCCACTGACGCTGCCGATATCGTAAAAGCCTATCCGCGACCCTTCGTTATCATAGGGCCCGGACATGAATCAATGGCGCATCAGGTGGATGAGACCGTAAAGTTGGACAGTTTGTTTCAAGCGGTGGAAGTTTATAAAAAACTGATCCAGGAAAGCTGCGCCTCTTAACCTATTATATAAGAAGACCTGGTCCGGCGTTCTGCCCTTAGGCGGGGCTTGGAATATGTTCTGACATATGTCAATAAATGGCCGGGTATAATTTCATGTGGAATACTTCGAAAAGTCGACAGGGCAAGTGATTCAAGGTTCGTTGATCGTCAACATACTGTCAAATTCCCCAAGCGTGTTCGACTCGCGATGTGTTCCGCATTTAAGACAAAAATAATTCTAAAAGTATTGACAAGACTGTCGGTACTAACTATAATTAGGCAACAATGTGAACACGGATACACATATGTGAATTTGCTCGCAAGTAATTAGGATGAATCGTGTTTGCATTATGACAATAAATCGAAGGAAGGATTGGAATGGTGAGTTTGCATCCGAAGCGGATTAAGTTGTTGACCGACCCCGATATTTTTGCCGCTGACCCCTACAGACAGGAACCCTTAATTGCAGGAGGTCTATCTTGAGCACAGGTAAAAATATTCTCGAACTGAAAAACATCAGTAAAACCTTCCCTGGGGTGGTAGCGTTAAAGAATGTAGATTTTTCTATCCGCCAGGGCGAGGTTCATGCTTTGTTAGGGGAAAATGGCGCCGGTAAATCGACACTGATCAAGATCATAAGTGGTTATCATCAACCGGATCCAGGTGGCGAGCTTTTTGTTGATGGTGAGCCTGTTGTTTTTAAGAACCCCAGAGACGCTATCCTCTCTTCCATAAGCACAATTTATCAGGAATTAACGCTGTGCCCGGCCATGACCGTGGCAGAGAATCTCGTTTTAGATAAACAAGATATGTTCGCCGGGTTCCGGTTGCGCAACAAAGATTTTCGTGAAGTCGCAGTAAAGATCCTGAATGATTTGGGACAAAGCGATATTGATCCGGATTCGATGATCTGTGACCTGGCGATTGCCCAGCAACAGGTTGTGGAAATCGCCAAAGCAGTTGCTTCTGACGCAAAAGTCATCTTGATGGACGAGCCGACCTCATCCCTGTCGGAAAGTGACGCTGATAAACTGATGAACATCATCAAGGGTTTAAGAACCCGGGGTGTTTCTGTTATTTATATTTCTCATAGATTGCATGAAATTGACAAAATTGCCGACAGAATTACCGTTCTGCGGGATGGAGAATGGGTCGGGACCGTCAATAATGAAGATGTGACGGAAAGTGACCTGGTGGCCATGATGGTCGGCAGGGAATTGACAAATGTTTACCCCAAGCGCGACGTTGCTATCGGTGATGTGGTGCTGAAGGTTGACAATATGGGTGATGGCGACCTTGTTGAAGGGGTTAGCTTTGAAGTCCGCAAGGGAGAAATCCTGGGTGTGGGCGGTTTGGTAGGTTCGCGCAGAACGGAAATGCTTCAAATGCTTTTCGGCTTGCGGCCAATCGTCACGGGTCAGGTGGAGTTGAATGGCAAACCCTATAAGCCAAAAAGTTCCCGTGATGCCATTAAGAACAGAATGGCTCTTGTCACAGAAGATCGGAAGCATCTGGATCTGATCACCTGCCTCCCGGTTTATGAAAATATTAATCTGGTGAATGTTCAGCAATCCCCCTCGCGTGGAATTGTGAATTGGACTAAATGTAGAGCAGTTGCCGAGCGCCAGCGCGCGGCATTGAATATCAGGGTGAGCGGGGTTGACCAGATTGTGGTCACCCTCTCAGGCGGGAATCAGCAGAAGGTCGCGCTTGCAAAATGGCTCGACTTCAATCCGCAGGTGATTCTCTTTGATGAACCCACCAGGGGAATCGATATCGGGGCCAAAACTGAAATCTATTCCATCATGGGCGAGTTGGTGTCCAGGGGAACTGCAATCATCATGGTATCGTCGGAGCTGCCTGAACTTGTAAGTGTAGCTGACCGGGTTCTGGTCATGCAGGAAGGTCGTATGATGGGTATTGTTGAGAAAGCCGACTTGACTCAAGAAAATGTGATGAGTCTGGCCACATTAAAAAGTGAAGTTTCGTCTTAATCAATACCTGAAAGAGGTTAAATCAATATGCAAGAAAAAATCGAATCAATTCAAAAGCCAAAATGGACGCTGAGCCGTCTGCTCGTCAAGTACCGTACACTCATTATCTTAATCCTTTTAATGATCGTGTTCACAGCGCTGCGACCTGTGTTCATACGTCCTGAAAACTTGTTGGCAATCCTTAAAAATATGAGTTATGTGCTCATTGCGGGGTTGGGCGCGACCTTCATTATCACCCTCGCCGGGTTGGATTTGTCTGTCGGCTCCATCGCGGCGGTCGTCGGCGTCGGTTTCGCCATGCTCGTTCGGGGTGGGCTGATGCCGGCTGTCCCCGCGATCCTGATCGTCATGGTTGCCGCCACCTTTCTTGGCTTTTCCAATGGATTGATCTCCGTTAAAGGAAATATTGCCCCCTTCCTGGTTACCCTGGCGACCATGAATATTTTCCGTGGTTTGGCGCTCACCCTCACCAGGGGGAGACCTATCCCGATCGTCGTCCCGCACTATGCGGATATTTTTGGCAATGGCAGACTCTTTGGCGTGATTCCATCGCCGGCGATTATTTCGTTGATTCTTCTTGTCGTTGCCTGGTTTCTCTATAAGCATACAAAGTTCGGTTTTTATGTGAGAAGCATTGGTGGTAATGAAGAAGCAGCGCGCGTTGCGGGCATTAATATTGCCAAGGTTAAGATTGCGGCCTACGCGCTGAGCGGTTTCTTTGCCTTCGTTTCCGGTCTGATTCTTGCCGCTTTAATGAACGCGGGCCTTCCAGATATTGGACAGGATCTGGCACTGGATGCCGTCACTGGTGTTATTTTGGGTGGAACCGCCCTTGCGGGCGGCCGGGGAACCATCATGGGCACCCTCGGAGGATGCCTGGTCATCGCTTCATTGAACAATGGTATGTCCCTGTTGGGAGCTCAATACCATGTGCAGATTCTGGTCAAAGGTGTCGTCATTATCCTGGCGGTGCTGATGGATAATGCCCTGAAAGCAAACCAATAAATTCGTAAGTACTGGTAACAAGACGAAACGAGCGAATAGCCAGCGAAGAGAAGGAGGTGCCCCCGACACACGATTCGACAATTGTTCCAAACGTTATAAGGAATTCAATCAAGATTTGAAGGAGAAAAAAATGATTAAAAGATCCTTAATCGTACTGTTGGTCGTCGTTGCCCTGCTCTTGACGGCATGTGCTCCGGCCGACACCACCCCGACCAGTCCAGCGACTCAGCCTACAGATGCGCCGGATACAACCGATACACCGGATACACCGGATACACCGGATACACCGGATGAGCCGGGTGATGATGACGGCAACCCCAATGTTGCGGATTATGCCTTCGACGGGGACCCCGCTGTCGTATTCGACATCAATAAATGGTACGGAGACGTGGGTGTCGAGGCCAATATCGGCATCAGGAACCCGGGCCTTGCCTACGTTCCCGATATTCCGACAACACCAATGCCTGTGGCCAAAGAGAAGTATACGATTGGTTTCTCAGTCTATTACACAGTCGACGAAGTGGGCGCAATGCTCCTGCAGACCATGAAAGACGCCGCTGTGGAAGCCGGTGTTGAGTTGCTGGTGAATGATGCCAACTACGACCAGGCCGCGCAGAACCAAGCGATCGAACAATGGATTTTGCAAGAGGTTGATGGCGTTATTCTCGCCCCCTGTGATTTTACCGGTGTGAAAACGTCTCTTGACGCTCTTGAGAAAGCGGGCATCCCGGTTGTCTCAATGAACGCGCCGCTGGCCGGTGACGCCGACGTGATCGTCACCGCTAATACGGTCGAACAAGGCACCATCGCGGGAGACTTGCTCGAGAAGGCTCTGCTTGCTTCAGGTGTTGAAATGAAGGGCACAATCGTCTACCAGACTCTGCCTTTTGTTCACCCCAACGCGGCGACCCGTGCCAAGGGTTTTGTTGATGTTTTTGCTGACTATCCTGACATCAACATCGTGGAACTGACCGGCGTTTCTCCGGAAGAGCATTACACCGCCTTTGATGGCGCGCTCAAAGCCTACCCGGATATGATCGGTGCCTGGGGGCTCTACTCCTCCGCGACAATCGGCATGATGAACGCCAAAGAGGCGAACCATCGCGATGACATCCTGCTCTCCTCAGTTGACCAGGACAAACCAATCCTTAAGGGCATCCACGACGGTGTTGTGGTCGGATCGGCTACCTACTCCTCGATGGCTCCGGCCTGGTGGTGCATGACCGCCATCGTGAATCTGCTCAATGGTGAGACAGTACCGGGTGTGCTCTTCTACGAGAACAAATCAATCGACAAAGACAATGTCGTTGACATGTTCGAGTACTACTACCCCGGAAAGACCCTGCAAGATTACCTCGATGGCAAAATCGACTAATTTATAGTTTCAATGGGTAAGGTGATGGGGTGGGTAATTTTACCCACCCCATCACCAATTATTTTGTGCAGAAATTTTCACTTTTAAGTTGGTTGCTTTGGAGGGAGTGTGAGTGGACATCAAAAGAAATATTCTTTCAAAACGAAACCTTGGAAGTACCGACATGAAAATCACCCCGATTGGCTTCGGGGCGTGGGCACTCGGCGGAGGCGACTGGGCATACAGCTGGGGGCCCCAGGATGATCAGGAATCAATCGACGCCATCTATCGTGCGATTGATTCAGGGATAAACTGGATTGATACCGCCGCCGGCTACGGCCTTGGCCATTCAGAAGAAGTGATCGGCAAGGCATTAACCGGAATGAAAAATCGTCCTTATGTATTTACTAAGTGCTCTCTCACTTGGAATGATCAAGGTGAAATCATTGATTCCCTGAAACGCGCATCGATCCGTAAAGAATGTGAAGACAGCCTGAGACGGCTGAAGCTTGAACAGATCGACTTGTATCAAATCCATTGGCCCAGGCCTGATGAGGATCTCGAAGAAGGCTGGGCGGCCATGGCAGAGCTGCAACGCGAAGGGAAAGTCCGCTGGATAGGTGTATCAAATTTCAGCATTTCCCAGGTGGAGCGAATCAATAAGATCGCTCCGGTCAACTGCATGCAGCCCCCCTATTCGCTGGTGAAGCCAGACGTCCAGGATGAAATCCTGCCCTATTGCGCCGAGCATAATATAGGTGTGATCAGTTATTCGCCAATGTTCTCCGGTTTGCTCACCGGCAAGATGACGGAAGAACGAATTCTTAATTTGCCCCCTGACGACTGGAGGCAACATGACCCAGAGTTTACCCAACCCCGGTTACAGCGTAATCTGGATTTGGTCAAAATATTAACTGAAATTGGAGAACGCCACGGTGTTGAGCCTGGCGTGGTCGCCATCGCGTGGGTTTTGCGAAACCCAGCAGTGACCGGTGCGATTGTAGGAATGAGAAGGCCGGATCAAGTGGATGGTGTCTACCCCGCAGCCACCTTCAGACTTTCTACCGAGGAAGCCGAAAGACTGGATAACTTTATCAGCAGTTGAAAGGTTAGCCTGTTTAACAGACCGTGATAAGCAAAAAGCATGACAAGTATACTTGTCATGCTTTTTAAGCATATCAGACATGACGCTATAATTAGATGGTGAGGTGATTATGGACTATTTACTTGGAATCGATGTCGGTTCGACCAGCATGAAAGCATTGATCTTTGATCTCGACGGGAATTTGGCCTTCAATGGCAGCTACCCGACTTCCAGCACACAGCAGTTCCCCGACCAACCCAGCTGGCAGGTATATGATCCTGAGCATATCTGGGAAGGTGTATCGTCTTCCATAAAGCAGGCTGTTTCCCGGTTGGGACCGTCTGACCGCATCGTTGCGGCCGCCGTTACCGGCCTGGGCGTTGACGCGGTTCCGCTGGATCGCAATGGTGTACCTGTCTATCCATTCATCAACTGGTTGTGTAACCGGACAACGCCTCAATATGAGAGATGGTTGGAAGAGGTCGGTCTCGAGAGGACCATGCGAATCACCGGTTGGCAGCCTTTTGTCTGGAACACGGTATTTCGGATTCAATGGCTCCGTGAAAATGAGCCGGAACTCTATCAGAAGATTGATAAATGGCTGGTTGTCGAAGATTATGTCAATTACAGGCTGACCGGCAAGATCAGCACGGACTACACCAGTGCCTCCCCCACGCTCCTGTTTGATCAGAACACCTTGACCTGGTCCGAAGAATTACTGGCGCTCGCGGGGATTGACAAAGATCATCTGCCCGTCCCTCAGGCAAGTGGCTCATTTGTAGGTGAGGTGAGCACGGAGGCCGCGGAGCGGACGGGACTCCAGCCCGGCACCCCGATCTTCCACGGCGGCCACGATTATCTGGTCGGAGCCATGGCAGCCGGCGCGATCAAGCCGGGCACGCTTCTGGATGTGACCGGAACCTGGGAACTCGTGATTACCCCGACCGGAACGCTCAAATATTCCGACAAGGTCCGGGAATTTGGGTTAACAGTTGAAACTCACGCAGCGCCGGGCATGTATACCATGTGGGCCGGCGGAACCTCCGCCAGCATGTTGGAGTGGTATAAAGACCAGATTGCCTCCGACACACAGGAGCAGGCCACAGGCGGTGAGTTCTGGGCCAAGCTGATGGAGCAGGCCGCAAGTTCTCCTCCAGGGGCGAATGGCGTGATGTTCCTGCCCCATTTCAACGGAGCCTCAAGCCCAATGCTGGATCCGCGGTCGCTGGGTGCTTTTATCGGTTTGAATGATTTCAGCAAAAGGGCTGACCTGACCCGGGCGGTCATTGAGGGATTGAATTATGCCTTCCTGGATATGGTCCACGCCCTGGAAATTGGTTCCGGATTGAATTTCGAGAAAATCATGGTGATCGGCGGCGGCACGCGGAATGAATTCTGGATGCAAAATAAGGCGGACGTTTCAGGTCTCCCTGTAGCGACCTTAATGATTGAAGAATCGACGGCTCTCGGCGCGGCCATTTTGGCCGGCTTGGGCGCAGGCGTGTATGAAAATCTCGGAGACGCGATCAAGCGTGTGACCAAACCGGGCAAGATCTTCGAGCCGGATCTGGAGCTGACCCGGGCCTATCAGGAGAATTTCGAGCTCTACAAGGCGCTTTACCCGGCCTTACGGGACGTCAATCATAAGCTGCATGCTCGTTTCAAGCTCTAAGTAATATAAAAAATAAGGAAGAAAAGCAGGCTGTCTCCGGTGAGACAGCCTGCCTTTTGAAAATGATCTTTTTTGTGGGAGAGAGAGAACCCTGTTCAACGAACCGAGCAGGCTCTCTCCACTACCCGTTCGGTTTACTTATCTTCTTCAGTTTGAACTGATTCAACCCACTGGCCGTGGCCGTCGGGTCCACCTAGCTGTTTCCTGATTTCAACAGTCACACCCTCAAGATTGGGGGTGGTGTCAAAATAGGTCCATCTGGAACCAACATGAACACCTGTACCACTGGCGATGTTCTTAATGCCATCATCAGTCAAAGCTTGCAGAGCCCCCTCATAGTCGGGAACCGTCAGACGGAAGTGATGCAATCCGGGACCGTGATCACGCAGATAATCACTGTAGATGTTCTGACCTTCAAGCGGTTGTACAATTTCGATCTGAATGTGTCCAAATGTTGCGAAGGCGAGCAGCAGGCGGAATGAACCCGGTTCACCATGGTAGGTCGCCTCAGGTTCGACTCCTTCGACCGGCCATTCCATGATACGGAAAGGACCGATCCCGAATAGCCTGGTCAGTTCTTCACTGAACTTGACGGCATCGTGCACGACAATGCCGATCTGGTCCAGTTTAGCGTCATTAACTAAAGGTGAAAGATTACTCATTTAATAGTCCTTCTCATCCCTTACACAATCGCGCGAATTTCTTCGGACGCGTAGTTGATGGGGATTCCCTTTTCTTTCTTGTCGATGAAGGCCAGGGCAACTTTTCTCACTGCGTTGGCAATATCGTCCAGATCTTCCTTCTCGAGCAAGGGGTGGACACTGGCCAGCCAGAAGACCTCTTGGACGGCCTTCTCAGCGACCGGGCACTGACCCTCGTAGTACTCAACCTTGCCTTCATAGAGCGGGCATTCGAACGGGCACTTGGTGCCGCCGTAGCCGGCCTTGTTAAGGAATACAGGCTGGAGATGCTGAGCAATCATCATGCGGGTTGTTGAGAGGTAGTTGAGGTTGTAGGTTCCTTCTGATGCCAGGGCGACCGAGAAGTCAATCATATCGGCGCCGAGTACTTCCGGATCAAGACGTACGACATAGTAGAAATAGACGCGGTCTCCATAAGGTACCCCTGTGGGCAGGGTAATGCCTGGAATGCCCTTCAGCTTCTCATCAAGATACGCAGCGTTCTCGAGTCTCTTCTCATTGAGGAAATCCATACGCTTGATCTGATGGATTCCAATGGCTGACTGAAGCTCAGTGATTCGGTAGTTGGTGATGGGCAGTTCCCAGTGATACTTGGAAGCTGCGCCCAATGACTTCTTTCTTCCGAAGTCCATGAATCCCCACATTTTCTCGTAGAGCTCGTCATCGTTGGTGACGACAAAGCCGCCCTCACCCGTTGACAGGATCTTGCCGGTGACGGTGCTGAAAGAGCCAACGTGGCCAACGGTGCCGACATATTTGCCTTCGTAGCGTCCCGTGTATTTTGCTCCGAGCGACTGCGCGGCATCTTCCAGAACGTAGAGGTTATGCTTTTCAGCAATGTCCATGATGGCTTCAATGTTGTCAGGTGTGCCTGTGATTGAAACCGGGATAATCGCTTTTGTACGCGGCGTGATCTTCCGCTCGATGTCGGCGGGGTCAAGCAACAAGGTGACCGGGTCAATATCCGCGAAAATGGGAATCGCGTTCTGCTCAAGCACGCAGGTGTTGGAGGCCACAAAGGTGTAAGGTGACACAATGACCTCATCTCCAGGACCGATGCCGAAAGCGGCAAGGGCGATGTGGAGGGTTGTGGTTCCGCTGGTGACCGCGATGGCGTGCTTAACGCCCAATTTCTCCGCGATCAACTTTTCATACTCGACTGTGACGGAGCCTCTGCGGACACGGGCAGTCTTCATCACCTCAATGACTTCATTGAGCTCGTCGTCGGTGTAGTAATCCGTCTCTACGATAGGTCCTTTCGTTCTGACTGGGGTACCACCGTCAATTGCAAGTTTTTCCATGACATACTCCTTTTTATTTTGTCTGATCTCATTTTGCCAGTTAGTTGTATGCTAAAATAAAACAACTGAAAAGTCAAGCAAGCGCGCGGGATGGACCGTATCCGTCAATAAATATGGAAATAGCCCATAATACGCATAAATGGGCGATAAATAAGCCAGTTTAAATTGACAATACAAACGATGGATGATAATATATGTCACGAGATGTCAGACTTCTAGAAGGAATATTATGGACCTCTTAGAGTTGCAGAAAGCTTTTTCCACTTGGGATAAAGATGCTGTTGAAGGTAGATTGCTGAACCACAAGGTGGCTGAGTTTTTGCGCCAGCTGATCATGGACGGACATCTGCCGCCGGAAAGTCAATTGCCAAACGAACCCGATTTATCGGCCTACCTTGATATCAGCCGCTCGACAGTCAGATCAGCTCTGTCAACTTTGGAGCAAAGTGGCTTTATTAACCGGATTTGGGGCGTGGGTACCTTTGTCGCCAAGGATCCTCCCACCTACAACAATCTCAATTTGAATTCAGGGGTCACCCAGCTGATCAGATCGGCCGGCCTGGAACCGGGCACAAGTGAAATCCTTATCACAACCCGGCCTGCCAGCGAACGCATCTGTTCACATCTGCTGCTGGAGGCCGATGCGCCGACCCTGGTTATTGAACGCGTGCGGCTGGCGGATGAGAAACGGGTCGTATTCACCGTTGATGTCATTCCCCTGAAACTATTTGATCTGCCGAATGGTCAAACCCTGATCGATGAGCTGGAAGCCTATGTCCGAAATCAACAGTCCATTTATGAATTTTTCAGACTTCATATGAACTTGGCCATCCATCATGGGATCGCCTGGATACGACCGCTTTCGGCTGAGCAGTACATTGCGGATCGACTTCAGCTTCGTGAGGGAAGCAACCTCCTGCATCTTGAGCAGGTTGATTATGACAATAACGGCGAGCCTGTCGCATTTTCCGATGAATATTATGTTGCCGACGCTTTCAGGTTTCAAATTTTCAGATCCAACCAAGTCCAGCGGTAACCCGGCTCAACAATCAAGTACATCAAAATAAGAAAAGAAAAAGAAAGAAAGAGGAAACGATCAATGGAATCAAATCAAAAGGACAAGCGAGTCTACGAGCTCGAAGGTAAGATTACCTTAATTACGGGAGCCGCGACCGGGATAGGTCTGGCGATCGCGAGAAAATATGTTGAGGAAAAAGCGAGTGTCGCATTGGTCGACTTTAATGTTGAAAAAATGAATCTCGCCGTTGAAGAGTTGTATGAGCTGGACCCCGACGCCAAATTACTGGCGGTCCCCTGCGACATTACAAAAGAAGCGGACGTCATCAACGCGGTCAAAGTTATCGTTGAGCACTTTGGGAGACTGGATGTCGCGGTCAACAATGCCGGAGTCGCAGTAAGTGTTCCTTCAGAACAATGTACCCTGGAACAGTGGAATTGGACCATGGCGGTCAACTGCACCGGCAGTTTCCTGGTTTCACGTGAGGCGATCAAGGTATTCATGGAGCAGGGAGATGGCGGAGCCTTGGTCTACATGAACAGTGATGACGCGCTCAAACCCAGCAGGCACTTCCTTGCGTACAACTCATCAAAAGCGGCAACCCTGCACATGGCGCGTACCATTGCCAATGAATTCGGCAAGCACAAAATCCGCGCCAACAGCATTCTGCCTGGAGCGGTGTTTGGCGGCAGTGAGCTGTGGACCAAGGAGATGAGAGAAGCCAGAGCCAATCTCCATGGATTTGACTCCGATCTTTTGGAAGAGGATTATAAAAAGCACAACGCCTTGGGCGTCGTCATCGACCCCACTGAGATCGCGGAGCTGGCGGTATTCCTGGCCAGCGACCGGTCAGCGAAAATGACCGGTGCCGCGCTTGTGATTGATGGTGGCGGCGCGGGCGGATTCGTCAGATAAAAAATACTGTTTGATAACCTGATCAAGAGAGGAAAACAATAATGCTTAAAGAACTGAAACAAGAAGTCTATGAATCACTCATGGAACTGCCCAAAAACCGTCTGGTCACCATGCACAGCGGTACTGTGAGCGGGCGGGACCCCAAAACCGGCCATATCGTCATCAAACCGACTGGTTTCCGTTATGACCTGCTCACACCCAATGACCTGTTGGTGATGGACAGCAAGGGCAATATTCTGGAAGGCACTCTCAGGCCCTCAAGTGATACAGCCACACACTTATACCTTTATGAGCACCGTCCTGACATCAATGGGATCGTTCACACCCACTCACCTTACGCCTGCATATTCGCGGTGCTCGGCAGGCCGATACCCGCGGTCATGACCTCTGCCGCCCTGCTCGGTGGTGAGGTTCCGATTGGCGAATATGCTGCGGTCGGCGGAGAAGACATTGGTTCGGAAATTGTCGCGAAGATTGGCAACAACGCGGCCATCATCATGAAGAATCATGGCGTTTATACGATGGCTTCGACAGTGTGGCAGGCGACGATTGACGCGGTTGAAGTTGAAGACCTGGCAAAGATCGCTCACTTCGCCATGCTCCATGGCGCTCCGAATGTGCTTACAGACGAACAGATCAGTGAGTTCCAAAACATCTATCAGACACGGTATGGACAAAAACCGAGCGAAGGTTAACGCATGACAGCTTACAAGAGAAAGAATCCCCTTGGGATTTATGAGAAAGCCTTTCCTTCCGAATATACATGGGAACAAATTCTGCGGGGAGCGAAAGAAGCAGGCTACGATTTCGTAGAAATGTCCATTGATGAAAGCGCGGGACGGCTCAGTCGGCTGGACTGGTCAGCTGAGGAACGGGGACATTTGCGCCAGCTCATCCACGATACCGGCGTTGGCATATGGGCCATTGGGCTCAGCGCTCATCGGAAATACCCGCTTGGCAGCGCGTCAGACGAAACCCGAAAGCAAGGGCTCGAGATTCTTGGCAAGGTCATCAAGCTGGCGGTCGATTTAGGCGTCCGTGTGATCCAGGTCATGGGTTATGATGCTTTCTATGAACCAAGCGACGAAAACACACATCGCCGGTTCCGGGAAGGCTTGCGCACGGGCCTCGATTGGGCAAGCGCCGCCGGCGTTATTCTAGCTTTGGAAAATGTTGACACGGATCTGGTCAACTCCGCTGAGAAAGCCATGTCCTTTGTAAACGAATTCAACTCACCCTGGTTCCAGATCTATCCGGATGTTGGCAACATGAAAGCCTTTGGTTATGACCCGCTCGAGCAGCTCAAGCTGACGGAGGGACACCTGGTCGGAGTGCACGTGAAGGACACCCGGCCGGGAGAACTGCGTGGTGTACCGCTTGGTGCCGGGACGGTGCCGATCCGGGAATCTTTTCAGCAGTTGGCCAAGGCCGGATACGCGGGCCCGATCCTGATGGAAATGTGGGCAGATTTCGGCGAAGCGCAAGACCCCCTGGATTCGATCGTCCAAGCCAGGGTAGTCCTGGACCGATGGATGAAAGAGGCTTGGGGCGATTAGAGTTGGACTAGAGAGTATTGGTAGTTAATCTGGATTGACATAACTGTATTTTCAGCAAGCCAATCTCAAGATTTTTGGTTCGTCCAGTGCGATAGCTTAAGGAGGCTAAGATGGAAAAGAAACTCACTGTATTAGCGGCAGCAGCCCACCCTGATGACCTTGACTTTCAGTGTGCCGGAACTTTAATCCGCTACGTCAAGGAAGGCCACAAAGTGTACATGAACATTGCCACCACCGGCAATGTGGGCACCAAGATCCACACCATGGAAGAGATCGAAGCGATCCGGGCTGAAGAGGCAAAGCGATCGGCCGAGATCATCGGCGCGGAACTCATTCACTGGGATCTCAAGGATGCGGATGTGTGGCTGAACCACGAGCGTTGGATCCGTTACGTTGATCTGATCCGGCAGACCAATCCGGATGTCATTCTGACCCACGACAAGGAAGATTACGTTCATGACCACTCGAACGTGGGTGAACTCGTTTATCGTGCTGCCATCTGGGCCAGTGTCGCCAACATTCCCGAATGTAAATATCCGCCCATCGCGAAAATCCCGACCGTCTTCTTCTTTGACACCATGGGCACGCATCGGGTCGCCCCGCCGGATCATTATGTTGATATTTCTGAAGAATATGAGCAAAAGGTATTGGCTTTCAGCCAGCATGAAAGTCAGCACGGCGATTACCTGGAAAAGCAGTTCGGCGTCAAAGACTATTTCGAATACATTGAAATAGTGAATAAGCTGAGAGGCTTCCAGTCCGGTTGCAGGTACGCAGAGGCCTTCCGGGTCGCTCAAACCTGGCCCAATCACAAGGCCTATCGTTTGCTGCCGCCGGTTCAGTTCGGCCCGAGATAAGCCTGGCTCCGGCACATGATGTGAACAGCGTGATCGACAACCGCAACACTGCGGTTGTCGATCATCTCTTTGGAGAAATGAAGGACAAGGAGACAAAAATGGAAAGAAAACTCACCGTATTGGCCGCAGCGGCCCACCCCGACGACATTGATATCCAGTGCGCCGGGACCTTGATCCGCTACGTCAAGGAAGGTCACAAGGTATACATGAACGTCGCCACCACCGGCAATGTGGGCACCAAGATCCATACCTTGGAAGAGATTGAGGCGATCCGGGCTGACGAGGCGAAGCGATCGGCCGAGATCATTGGCGCCGAGCTGATTCACTGGGATTACAAAGACGCGGATGTGTGGTTGGATCACCCCCATTGGATCCGTTACGTTGACCTGATCCGGCAAACCAATCCGGACGTGATCCTGACCCATGACAGGGAAGACTACGTGCATGACCACTCGAATGTGGGCGAACTCGTCTATCGCGCCGCCATCTGGGCCAGTGTCGCCAATATTCCCGAATGTAAATACCCGCCCATCGCGAAAATCCCGACCGTCTTTTTCTTTGACACCACGGGTACACACCGGGTCGCACCGCCAGATCATTACGTCGATATCTCTGAGGAATACGAGCAAAAAAAATTGGCCTTCATGCAGCATGAAAGTCAGCACGGGGATTATCTGGAAAAGCAATTCGGCGTGAAAGATTTTTTTGAATACATGGAAGTAGTGAACAAACTGAGAGGCTTTCAGTCTGGCTGCCGGTACGCGGAAGCTTTCAGGGTCGTACAGACCTGGCCCAACCACAAAGCCTACCGCTTGCTGCCACCCGTTCAGTTCGGACCAAGATAAGCAGTCAGGTCGAGAGGAGTCAGAAATGGAAAAGAAACTAACAGTGCTGGCAGCAGCCGCCCACCCCGATGACATTGAAGCTTTTTGCGCCGGTACCCTAATCCGCTACGTCAAAGAAGGTCATAAAGTCTACATGGCGATTGCTACCACCGGGAATGTGGGAACTAAGCTCCACACTATGGAGGAGATCGAGGCGATTCGGGCTGAAGAGGCGAAACGAGCCGCGGAAATCATTGGCGCTGAGTTGATTCACTGGGATCTGAAAGATGCCGACGTGTGGCTGAATCACGAACGCTGGATTCGTTACGTCGATCTGATCCGGCAAACCAACCCGGACGTGATCCTCACTCTTGACAAGGAGGATTACGTACACGATCACTCCAATGTAGGTGAACTGGTGTATCGGGCGGCCATTTGGGCCAGTGTTGCCAATATTCCGGAGTGCAAATACCCACCCATCGACAAAATTCCGACCGTCTTTTTCTGTGAGACCATGGGCATGTACAGGGCCTTACCGCCGGATCATTATGTGGATATCTCTGAAGAGTATGAGCAGAAGGTCCTGGCTTTCGCGCAACACGAAAGTCAGCACGGCGATTACATGGAGAAACAATTTGGGATCAAGAGCTTCTTCGAATACA
>LSQX01020639.1_pt1 | contig 17228 bp, 14 predicted proteins | sample 654561 | NCBI WGS metagenome assembly LSQX01 (sample SAMN04489861, study PRJNA283612) | anaerobic digester metagenome | isolation source: 4 biogas reactors fed with cattle manure at either 37C or 55C with and... | place: Denmark: Kongens Lyngby | collected 2014
CGTGGCCGTGGGGGAGGGGGCGGGATGCCCGGGTGCGCGTCCCCCGGACGGCGTTGTATTGGCCTATTGTATCGCATCGCGTGGAGCGCCTCTTCCATCTGGTTTTTAGTGCGATTGACCTGCGGTTTTCCTTGATGCATCCCGACCGCTGCGGTATCATGAATCATTACGGGTCATTCGCAGGTTTTATACGATAGAAATTGAGGCGCCATGGGGTCTTCAGGGAACGGCAGCGTCAGGCGCAATGCCTGGGGCTTTTTCAAGCAATTTGTCGCGCATCCCAAGGAAGTGGGCGCGTTTGCGGCGAGTTCCAGATATCTGGCGGGCGCCGTGACGGAAGCGGCGGGCGTGCCGGACGCGGACGTGGTCGTGGAGTTTGGCGCGGGCACGGGCACGATTACCCAGGTGCTCTGCACGCGACTCCAGGACGGTGCAACGTTCTTCTCCCTCGAAATTAACCCGGATTTTGTTGACGTGTGCCGTAAATGCCTGCCCGGGGTCGAGATCATCCAGGGGTCGGCGGAAGATACGCCGAGGTTTTTGAAGGAGCACGGGAAGGACTTCTGCGACAGCATCGTATCGGGGCTGCCGTGGGCGGCGTTTGATGAAGAGTTGCAGGACCGGTTGCTCGACGCGACGCTGAGCGCGTTGCGTCCCGGGGGGAAGTTTGCCACCTACATGNNACATGTATCTGAGCAGCATGGTGCTGCCGGCCGGGCGCCGCTTCAGACACAAGCTGGCCGGCCGTTTCTCGAAGGTGGGGAAATCACGGATCTGCTGGAAGAACCTGCCGCCCGCGATCGTGCTCTGGGGCGAGAAATAGCGCAGAGCGGGGGGACGGTCCAGGGCAGCGCGAGCAAGGGGTGCGGACCGGGGTTTTTCCGTATCGGCCCGAGGGCCAGGAGGACGCCGTGAGCAGAACCGCGTTGATGGTTTGGGGCGGCTGGGAGGGCCACGAGCCGCGGCAATGCGTCGAGAAGGTCGCCCCGGTGCTCGAGACGGCCGGATTCGACGTCCGGATATCCGATACCCTGGACGTGTACGCGGACGCGGAGGCAATGGCTGCCTTGAGCCTGCTCGTGCCCTGCTGGACGATGGGGGACATGCTGCCGGAGCAGGAAAAGGGCCTGCTGGAAGCGATCCAGGGCGGCGTGGGCATCGCCGGGTGGCACGGGGGCCTGTGCGACTCGTTTCGCAACCATCCGGCATATCAGTTCATGACGGGCGGGCAATGGGTCGAGCATCCCGGCGGCATTGTGGACTACACCGTCAACATCATCCGGCCCGAGGATCCTGTCACCGCGGGCATCGGCGATTTTGCCATGCGCTCGGAATGCCATTACCTGCACGTCGATCCGTCCAATGAGGTACTGGCCACGACGACGTTTACCGGCGACGTGTATCCATGGATCGCGGGCTGCGTGATGCCGGTGGTGTGGAAACGGCGCTATGGCGCGGGCCGGGTGTTTTACAGTGCACTGGGGCACGTGGCGGCGGATTTCGATGTGCCGGAAGTGATGGAAATCATGAAACGCGGCTGTCTGTGGGCGGCGCGCTGAGGGGACGGGGCATGGAGCCGGTCAGAGTGGGCCTGGTCGGGTGCGGGAACATCTCGGCCATCTATTTCCGCAACGGGGCGTTGTTCAACAGCATCGACATCGTTGCCTGCGCCGATTTGGCGCCGGAGCTCGCGGTCGCCAGCGCGGAACAGTACTCGATCCCGAAGGCCTGCCCGGTCGAGGCATTGCTCGCGGACCCCGGCATCGAACTCGTGTTGAATCTGACCATTCCAAAAGCGCATGCGCCGGTGGGTATCGCGGCCCTGGAAGCGGGCAAGAGCGTCTACACGGAAAAACCGCTCGCGGTCACACGGGACGAGGGCAAACGCATGGTGGCCTTGGCCCGGGAGAAGGGCGTGTTGCTGGGCGCGGCGCCCGACACGTTCCTGGGCGCGGGGCTCCAGACGTGCCGGAAACTGATCGACGACGGCTGGATTGGCGAACCCGTGTCGGCCACGGCGTTCATGCAGTGCCATGGTCATGAGCACTGGCACCCGGATCCGGATTTCTACTACCAGCCCGGGGGCGGACCGATGTTCGACATGGGGCCCTATTATCTCACGGCGCTGGTATCGCTGATGGGCCCGGTGACGCGCGTGGCCGGTTTGACGCGGGCGACGTTCCCGGAACGGTTGATCACGAGTGAAGCGCGATTCGGCGAGATCATTGAGGTCAACACGGCAACGCACATTGCGGGCATTCTGGAGTTTTCCGGCGGGGCCATCGCCACCATGGTGATGAGCTTCGATGTCTGGGGGCATACCATGCCGTGCATCGAAATTCACGGCACGGAAGGTTCGTTGAGCGTGCCGGACCCCAACGGATTCGGCGGAGTGGTGCAGGTTTGCCGTCCGCGTACCCGGGAATGGGAGACGGTGCCCCTGACGCACCGGTATGCCGAGAATGCGCGGGGGCTTGGCGTGGCGGACATGGCCTGCGCGCTACGGACAGGACGCAGACACCGCGCAAACGAAGCGCTCGCGTATCATGTGCTTGACGTGATGCACGCGTTTACGGACTCGAACAACAGCGGCGCGTATGCCCGTGTCGAAAGCACATGCGAGCGGCCGGCGCCGCTGCCGATGAATCCCCGACCGGGCGACATCGACGCGTAGCGCGCCGGAGCAACGAGACGCCTGCGCCCTCCGCGGAGCGCGATGCTCGAGCTCCTGGCGGAAAACGGTTTGGTTTGGCGTGAATGCGCCGGGCCTGCTGGAATGCGCCGCGCGGCTACCACGGCGGGCCGTTCAGGTCGACGGGGGGCCCGGGCCACAGGCGGTCCGAAAAGGGAAGCACCATGGCTTCCTCCTGCCAGGTCACGTCGGAGTCGTCCTGGGCGAAGCTGACCGGCCCGTCGATGCGCTCCCAGCCCAGCCTTTGGTAGTAGGGCACCAGGCGCGCCGAACAGAGCAGAAACCCGAATTCGAGGTTCAGGGTCTCGCGGATGAAGTCGTGGGCGCGCAGCATGGCGGCTTTGGCGTGGCCCTTGCCCTGAAACTCCGCGGGCGCCATGACGCCGCCGATCCCGCCGACGCGGGCGGGTTCGCCGTTGGCGCTTACGGTGCGTTGATTGATGGCCGCGTGGGCGACGAGCTGGCCGTCGGCGCGGACCAGGACGCGCCAGTCGGGCGTGGCCCACTCGTACATGTCTTCGGCGCTTCCAAAGAGTGTCCGGGTCCACTGCCCGAGTATGGCGCGGTCTTCCGGGCGCAGGTCGCGTTCGGCGACGACTTCGGACTGACGGTTCATGATTTTCCCCCGGTGCATGCCTTTCTCGACACGCGAAGCGTACCTGCGCGCGGCTTGAGGATCAAGGCGCGTGGCGACGCGTCGACGCAGGGAACTGCCCCGCTGCCGCTGTCCGGGCTGCCTTTTACGTCGGGCTATTGCCCGGTCGCGATCAGGGTCATGCGCTGGGCAAGGTCGGTCAGATACGCTTCGTCGCCGCCATCGACTTCGGCCGTGCAGAACCCGGTGTAGTCGACCTCCGCGAGGGCTTTGCGGACCTCGGGCCAATCGATCTCGCCTTCCCGCAACGGCTTAAACGCGTTCTCCTTGCGCGAATAGTCCTTGAGATGGATCTTGTCGATGCGCGGGCCGAGGGTGCGGATCCAGTCCTGGGGGTATCCGAATTTCACCACGTTGCCGCAGTCGAAATAGGCCTTGAGGCAGGGACTCTCGAACTCGTCGACATACCGGGCGAATTCGAGCGGGCTCAGCAAGAAATCGTTCCAGACGTTCTCGACCGCGATCACCACGCCCAGTTCCTCGGCGAGCGGCAGGATCTTGCGGATGTTGTTCTGGGACCGCTCGTAGGCTTCAACATAGCGCACCTGAGGAGAGACCCTCGCCGGTACGAGCAGCACGCTACCAACGTCCATGGCCTTGGCGCAGCGCAGGGCGTTTTCGAATTCCTTCAGCCCCTTGGCCACGACCGCCTCATCCGGGTCCGAGAACAGGGCGCTCCAGCCGCCGTACAGCAGGCTGTGGATCACGATGCCGGCTTCCCGCGCGGCCTCCGCCTGGGCTCTGGCGGCGGCGTGGTCTTCCATCGGATGTGACTCGATGCCGTCGATGCCGCACCGCTTGGCGAGTTCAAATTTCTCTTTATCGGAGAGTTCCTTGGGCAGCATGCCGATGATGACGGCGACGGGCAGTTTGGGGAGTTCCTGGGCGGCGCCGGACCGGGCCGTTGCCAGCGCGCCGATAGCGCCCGCGGCGAGAGCCGTGTGCTTTACGAAATCCCTCCGGGAGATAGGCAGGTTCTGCATGAGTCGAGCGCTCCTTTCGCGTCATTGACGGGGAAGACACCCCGTGAATCCGTCTGATCGCTGCCCTCCTCATCCGTGTGAGGCATGCGGGGGGCTGTTCCCTGTCTAAGCGTATCCATGGAACCGCGCGGGATCAAGTTTCGCGAATGGATGCTCGACCGAATGGAGAAGACTGACAGGAGCGGCCGTTTGAATTCGATCAGGGCCACCAAACGGTTCTAATCGGGCGTTGCGTTTTAGGCCTTGGCCAGTTGACGGTGGGGACGGATGAACACTTTTTCCGGGGTGAGCGTCATGGGCACCGGCTGCTCGAAATAGCGCGTCCCGGGTCCCGTGATGCGGAAGCGGACCGCAGAACGGGGCAAGGCGCCGGTCAAGGCGTGCGCCGCATCGAACTGGCTGAGGGGCGGCCGGTTCACGATGATGCCGTTGGCGGTGCTCTCGGGCAGGATCCGCTGGCGTTTTATTTCGCCGTCTGCGTATTCAAACTCGATGAACAGAGGAGGGATGCGCAGCATCGTTTTCATGGCATGGCCTTCGGGCGTGAGCCGGAATTGCATCGCGGCAAGCAGCATGCCCTCTGTGGACGGCACATCCACCCATTCCCCGAACGTGAGGGTCCGTTCCTGCGAGGGCAGATGCTTCACGGACAGCGGGACTTCGCGGCGGAGCAGCAACAACAGCCCGCGCCCGGGTTCCCCGGCGACGAGGCGGTAGTTCCTTACCAGCACCAGCCAGGTCCGGGGAACGTCGAAGGGCAGGCTTCGCTCGTCAAGGGACTCCCACCGGAGGAGGAGGAACGGCGGGGCGGCGGCCGAAGCAAAATGCCGGGCCATGCGGATATCGAGGTGGGCCGTGTGCGCCAGACACGCCTGTACGGACGGGCTGGGGCGCCAGGGAATGCCGTTCGCCGGACAGTACGCGATTTCGCCGGGCAGGACGTCCATCATGCCGCCGGTTTCACGAATGAGCTGGAGCCAGGTGCTGGGCAGCATGAGTTCCGCGGCATTCTCCTTGGATTGTTCCGCGAGCGTGCGCCGGGTTTCCGGGAGGCGGGTCGCCGCTCTCAGATTGGCAAGCCCCTGTTTACCCGAGAGCAGATCAAGGGCGCTTGCGTAATCGAACGCGTTTCGGGCGCGGAAAACGGGGATCGCAACCAGCGCGGCGCCAAGAAACAGCACGCAGGTGAGGGCCAGTTCGCGGGGATGCTTGCTCATGAGGATAAGCACCGCGGCCAGGGCGGCACAGGCCGTGAAGAAAAACACCACATGACCGTCCTGGCGTTCGAATCCGCGCTTGAACAGCGTAAACAGGCTTGGGAAGAGGACGATGGCCGTGACCGACACGTCGGACCGCATCGCCATCAGTATCATGCTTGCCGTGATAAAGGCCGCCACACACAGGACGCCGGCGATCAGTTCGCTTCGGGGGCCTTCGAGGGACATCGCGATGGCGTGGTAGCGGACGTATTCCAGCGTCGTCAGGAGCCAGGCCTCGAATGGCTGCCAGGCGCCGAAAAAAAAGCGCCAGCACATCGAGCAGACGACAACGAACGGCAGGATCCACAGGAGCGACAGGCCCAGGACCGTATAGACGCGGGTTGGTCCCTGCATTATCCGGGCCAGTACGGCCAGACCGAGCATCGACATCAGGCAGGCTGACAGGGTGGGCTTGATGAAAAGGCACAGGGCAGCCAGCGCGCTCAGGAACAGCAGTGCATGCCTGCCGGCCCGGCGATGGCGCGCCGCCATCGCGGCCCAGAGCGCGCCCATGATCATCACGTGCGACTCGTACGGAAGCCCGAACAGCGTCACGCAGACGTAGGCCGCCATGAACAGCAGGGCGGGGAGCAGCCCCGTCACCCGCCAGCCCATGTACAGGATCGACAGTCCGAAAAGAAGATGCATGATCAGGCGGAACCGTGCAGCCATCTCCACATTCCCTCCAATATCCATCGGATACAGGAGAAAACAGAGCGGGCCGCACGGGAAACTGATATCGGTGCCATAGTCCAGGCTGCAGTTGGGCAGGAAGTTCACCGCGTAGCGCCAGGACGCGTCGAGCCCGGACTGCAGGGGCTGGTACCCGCCGGGAAACGTGACACACAGAAACAGTGCCACCGCCGGGAGGAGCAGAAGAAGCCGCCAGCGGCGTCTTTTCTCCTGCGGCGGGAACGCTGTTTCCTGAATATTCACGCGTCGGCCTTGTTTGGTATGCCCATGCAATGAGTCCGGATAGGGTCTGGCGCCAGCATGATACGGGTGTGCCCCGGCCTTGGCAAGCGCGGAGAATTGTGGAGAATATCGCGGAAAGTGGTGAAATTGCGCTGCGGTCGTGTAGAATATGCCGTTATGTTGCGCGCGAATCTGCGGCACTTTTGCGGAGCGGACGGCGGATGAGAATTCGCAGGAAGATGCTGGCGGGCTATGGTGTGGCCTTCGCCCTGTTGGGCGTTGTGCTGCTTTGGGCCATCGCGAACCTGGTTTCGCTGGGCCGGGCCACCGATGCAATCCTCCGCGAGAATTACCGGAGCATCCTCGCGGCGGAGCAGATGCTGCAGACCCTGGCACGCCAGGACAAGCTGGTCCGCGATTCGGCGATGGGACTGGATGCTGAGGCTCTGCCGGCGTTCCGAAAAGAGGAGGCGGCCTTTTTCGAGTCTCTGGCGAAGGCCAAGGACAATATCACGATTCATGAGGAGGGCGGGGTTCTCGAAACCGTAGAGACGGAGTACCTTGCTTTCCTGGGCGCGGCAAACGGAGTCTTGATGGGGGGGACGGCTTCGGGGCCCAATCCGCTGGCCGACTATCAGAGCGCGGTGCTGCCGGGCGGGGACCGGGCCGCGGATGCATGCCGTGCACTCAAGTCCCTGAACGAGGACCACATGTTTTCCGCGAGCATGAACGCCGGCCGGGTGGCGAGCAGAGCGATCTGGTCAACCCTGGCTGTGGGCCTGGTGGCGATGGTGCTGGGGATCGGATTCAGCCTGGGATTTTCACGGCGGCTGGTCCACCCGATCAGCGAGCTTACCCGGGCGACCCGGCGTCTTACCGAGGGCGACTACGACGTGCGGGTCCCTGCCGGCGGCGCCGATGAGCTGGGGGCGCTCGCGCAGGGTTTCGGGGCGATGGCGCAGAGACTCGGCGAATACCACAAGATGAACCTGAGACGCCTGCTGTCGGAGCAACGCCAGACCGACGCGGTTCTGAAAAGCATATCGGACGGGATCATTGTGCTCGACGCCGATTTTCACATCACCCGCGTGAATCCGGCGGCGGCGAATCTGTTCAGATGCGAGGCGGGGGAACCCGCCTCCCCGCACCTGCTTGAAGTCGTGCGGGACCAGAAGGTCTTTGACTATGTGAAGCGGCAGGCGGAGTCCGGCCCAAGCGCGGGCCTGAACGAGGAAGACCGCGTGCTCGCGCTGGAACGCGAAGGAAACGTGCGGTACTACCTCTACGATGCGCGGCCGGTGCAGTCTGAAGACAAGGCCACCGCCGGCACCGTGCTGGTGTTCCGAGACATCACGCGTCTGCAGGAACTGGATCGCATGAAGAGCGAGTTTGTCATGGCCGCATCGCATGAGCTCCGCACCCCCATGACCGGGCTTGAGATGAGCCTGGGGCTTCTGGAAGAAAGGGTGGGGGAGACGCTCGCCGCCGAGCAATCCGCGCTTCTGGAGACGGCCCGGCAGGATGTGGCGCGATTGAAAGCCCTGATCAATGATCTCCTGGATCTGTCGCGCCTGGAGAGCGGGACGATCGACCTTCAGCTAGTGCGCGTGCCGCTGAAGTCGATTGCCGGGAAGACGGTCAGCCTCTTTGACGCCCAGGCCCGTGAACGGGGCATTCACCTCAGCTGCGACATTCCGGAGGAGGTCGCGGAAGTGAAGGCAGACCCCAACAAGATCGCCTGGGTGTTGAGCAACCTGGTCTCGAACGCGTTGCGCTACGTGGATGCCGGAGGCCATATCACGGTTTCCGCGGAGCAGGCGGGCGACTGGGTGCATGTGCACGTGGCCGACGACGGCAAAGGAATTCCCGAGGAGTATCATGCCCGGGTGTTCGACAAGTTCATTCAGGTTGAAGGCGCTGCCGGCACGGGAGGCACGGGCCTGGGGCTGGCCATCAGCAGAGAGATCGTTCGGGCGCACCGGGGGGCGATCTGGGTCGATTCCAGCGTCGGAAGGGGCAGCACATTCACCTTTACGCTGCCCGTGTTCACGATGAAAACCGGAGACACGGCATGACTACGAAATCGGTTCTTGTGGTGGATGACGAAAAGAACATCCGCCAGACCCTGGCACAGGCCCTGGTTCCCATGGGCCTGCATGTGGAAACGGCGGTCAACGGTGAGGAGGCTTTGCAGAAGGTCAGGGATGCGGAGTTTGACCTGATGCTGCTCGATCTCAAGATGCCCGGCGTTGACGGCATGGAGGTCTTGCGTTCGCTGAGCGACGTGCGTCCGGAAATCCGGATCATCATCATTACGGCGTATGGCACGGTGAAGAATGCCGTCGAGGCCATCAAACTCGGGGCGGTGGATTTCATAGAGAAGCCGTTCTCGCCCCGGGAGATCCGCGAACTCGTCAACAGTGTGCTTGCCCGCGACACGCTGGAACCGTCCGCGCTTCACGGGTACGACGCGCATATTCAGTGGAGCAAGCGGTGTATCCAGGAGCGGCGCTTTCCCTCGGCGGAAGAGCATGTGCGCAAGGCCATCGGGCTGGATGCTTCCCGGGCCGAGGCGTTCAACCTGCTGGGGGCGCTGCAGGAGCTCCGGGGCGATGGGCTGGGGGCGGCGAAGAGTTACCGCGCCGCGTATGCGCTTGATCCCACCTACAAGCCAGCGCGCATCAATCTCGAACGCATTGCGGCCATTCCGCGTTCGTCCGGCACGATTTCGCTGGACAATCAGGAAGAACTCTAGGGGCACACGATGAGGTTCGAATCGCAGTACATCGTGATCGTGGGGTGCGGGCGCCTGGGCGCCTACCTGGCCAATCGCCTCAGCGAGGCGGGGAACAGCGTCGTTGTGATTGACGTGAGCCCGGACGCGTTCCGGAATCTGTCGGTCGGATTCAGCGGCTTCCACATCGAGGGGGATGGCACTGAGCTGGGCGTTCTGGCGCAGGCCAAGGCGTCACAGGCCGATCTGCTGCTGGCCACCACGCGGCGCGACAACGTCAATCTGATGGTGGCTCAACTGGCGAAATCGGTGCTGGGCGTGCCGCGCGTCATCGCGCGCGTGTTCGATCCGCAACGTGAGGAATCGTATCGCGGCCTGGGGGTGGACACCATATGTTCCACGGTTGTTGCGGGGCAGGCCTTCTGGGCGCGGCTGTCGGAAGCGCCCGAACCATGACGGGTGGGAACGGTCTATGAAAGCGGTCATTTGCGGGAACGGGAAATCCCTCTATTTCCTGGGGCGCGCGTTTCTGGCCCGGGGCTATGTGGTCACACTGGTCACGCCCGACGAGAAGTACGCGGCCCAGTTGGCGCGTCTCCTGAATGCCACGGTGGTGGCGGGAGATGCCAGCGCGCCGGCGATCATCGAAGACGCCGGGGCCATCGAGGCCGACGTCGTGATCGCGGCTACGCCGCACGACCACGACAATCTGGCGATCTGCCAGATCGCTTCCGCGCGGTTTGGGGTGCCCCAGGTACTGGCACTGGTGAACGACCCTGATAACGAGAAGATTTTCGGGGATCTGGGGACGCCTGCGGTGTCCGCCACACGCATCATGATCGACATGGTGGAACGCCGGGCGGCGTTCGGCGAGATCAGCGCGTTGCTTCCCCTGGGCGAAGGGCGCCTCACGCTTGCGGAAGTGGAACTCGGGCCGGCCGCGCCGGTCATCGAAAAACGCGTCATGGATATCGATCTGCCGCCCGATGCGCTGCTGGTCAGCGTCCTGCGCGGAAAAACAAACATCATTCCTCACGGGCAAACGGTCCTTCAACGGGGGGACAGGGTAATCGTGATCACGTCTCCGGAGAGCCATGGGCCGGCGCTGCGCACGCTCACCGGGGAAGCGTGATGACGTAGAAAGAGACCACCGATGCGGAAGGCGGCTTTCCTGCGAAAGCGCTACCAGTACATTCTTTCGGGCGTCTGCAAGTTGCTGTGCCTGTTCGGCGGGCTCATGCTTCTGCCTTTGGCGGGGTGCCTGCTCTGGCCGTATGCAGCGGGGGATTTTCGTGCGTTCGCGCTGCCCGCGGCGGTCACGATCGGGTTCGGAGCCCTGGGCTGGCTGGCCCGCCGCGGCCCGCGCGAGGAACTCACGATGGCCGATGGCGGTGTGGTCGTGTTTCTGGCCTGGCTGGGTGCGAGCGTCGCCGGCGCCATGCCGTTCCTGTTGGCCTCGACCCGGCTGTCTTTTTCCCACGCGGTATTCGAGACGGTGAGCGGGTTGTCGACGACGGGCTTATCGCTGGTGGATGTCACCACGGCCAGCCACGCTATCCTGTTCTGGCGCAGCTTTCTGCAGATCATTGGGGGCGCCGGCCTGGCCATTGTGATGATGGCAACCCTGGTGGGACCGTCCAGCCCGGCGGTCACCGCCGCGGAGGGCCGCGGAGACCAGCTTGTGCCGCATGTCCGACAATCCGCCCGGCGCGTGGTGGCGCTTTGCGCGGGTTACGTATTCCTGGGTGTGGTGGGCTACATGGCGTTGGGGCTCACGGCGTTCGACGCGATCACGCATGCCTTTACGGCCGTCGCCACGGGAGGGTTTTCGACGTACCCGGACAGCATCGGCCATTGGGATTCCGCCGCCGTCGAAGGGGTGACCATCGTCTTGATGCTTCTTGGAAATCTGAATTTTGTCACGGTCTGGGTGCTGCTTACCGGCAATGTCCGGGCCTTTGCCCGGAACGGCGAAATCCGGTTTCTGGTGTTCATTCTCGCTGGCAGCGCCCTGGCGCTGTTCGTGGCCACCACGCACGGCATCTACCCGACGCTGGGCAGGGCCGTGCGGGCGGCGGTGTTCGAATCCGTCAGCGCCCTGACCGGCACGGGGTTCACGTCGATCAGTGCCTATGCGGGATGGAATCCGTTTGGTCTGCTCGTCTTGACCCTGCTGATGGTGATTGGGGGGGGCGCCTGCTCCACCTCCGGGGCGCTGAAACAGTTCCGGGTGTATGTTCTGCTCAAGACCGTGTATTGGGAGATCCGGCGCGCATTGTTGCCTCAGCGAGCGGTGATGTCACGGGCGGTGTGGGAGGGCGACCGAAAGAACGAAATCACCCCGTCGCGGCTTCACGCCATTGCCGGCTATTCTTTCCTGTATCTCGCGACGTGGTTTCTTGGCAGCCTCATTCTGACTGTCCACGGTTACCCCATCGGGGATTCCCTCTTCGAGTATGCCTCCGCGCAGGGAGGGGTGGGGTGTTCGCTGGGCATTACGTCGCCGCAGGCTCCGTTGACGCTCATCTGGACCGAAACGGTGGGCATGTTCCTGGGGCGGCTGGAGTTCTTTGTGGTGTTTGTGAGTGTGGCCAAACTGTTCCGGGACCTTCCGCGGATGGCCGGTTTCCGGGGGCGGATGCTGGACGGCTGATCTTCGGGTGGCCTCCTCCGGAGAGAGGATCATTGTGGCGGCGGGGCCTGGGGCGCGCCGCCCGCGGGGATGATCCCGAGCACCCCGCCCGACGGGGCTTCTTGCTTCTGTGCTTCTTCCAGCGCCTTCTGCTGCTTGTAACGCCACTGGGTCCATTCCAGGGGGCTGTTTCCCAGGTTAAGGCCGGTAAGCCTTCGCAACGCCGCCACCACCTCTTCCCGGGTCTGAGGATAGCGGTTCATGACGCTGATCAGGGTGTCGATGGAAGGATCCGCCCCCAGCAGACCGATATAGGCGATGGCCTCCCGCCGGATGCGCGCATTGTCTTCGCGCGGGTTCAGCGCCATCGCTTCGATGGAGGAAAGGGCGAGGGGCCCGCCGATTCGCGCCAGGCCAACCAGAGCTTCCGCACGGACTTGGGGGCTCGAGTGAAGCGACAAGCCCTGCAACGCCGGCAGCCCCTCGGGCGAGGCGATCAGGGTCAGGGCCTGCGTCGCGGCCAGTCTCAGACGGGCATCCGCGGTCTCAAAGGCCACGGATGACAACTCCGGGACGGCCCGTTCACTCCCCATCAGGCCCAGCGCGCGCGCGGCCACGACCCGGGTTTCGGGGGCGGTCTCCGCGGCCCGCAGCAGGGCCAGTACGGGGCGCTCGAGATGCTCTTTCAGCGCGGGCAGCGTCTCTTCCAGCGAGACACGAAGGGCCTCATCGGGGGAGTCCAGGCGCACGACCAGTTCCCGTACCAGTTGGCCAGGATCCAGAATTGCGAGTTTTTGGAGCGCAGTTTGCCTGACTTGCGGGGCCGGGTCATCCAGGGCGAAGACGAGCATCCGGACCGTGTTCGGGGAATTGGCGTCTGCGAGACCCAGCAAGCCCTGAACCCGCGTGTCAGGATCCGGATCCTGCGTCATGGCTTCCAGGGGTACGGACGCGTCCTTCTCGAACGGCCGGTCCGGAGCGGTGGGCCACTGGACATCCAGCTGGACCACGGTATCTCGTAACCGATTGATGGGTGATGTTTTAGGCAATTCCTGCCCGGTCGCTCCGGGGGGGAGATTCCGTGCGCGTGTCTCGGAGATGAGGTCGGCGTTGACGCCGCAAGGGATTGTGAGGGAATACATGATCAATGTCAGGGCGACGACGGCCCAGCCCGGCCGGAACCGGGCCGCAAGGCCGGTTGTGGACCGGCAATGGCGAGGCTCTGGACGTGTCTTCACCCGTGGCGGGGAGGCGGGGAAAGAGGGCCGCCGAGATTTCCGGTTTTTTTTTCGTGGTGCGAGGAATACGGTGGGCATAGGGTGTGTTCCTATAGATGACTGCGGTGCTCGCCTTTCCCCCAGGCATACCGCAGTGGCAGTCAGCAATGACTGGTTCCCACCACCGGCGAGTGCGTGAATGGCAGTTCCCCCGCTGCCCGCACTCGCCTCCTCTTTTTTAGCCAAGACTTTTGTTTTCAAGCCTTTAGGGGACAGGTGCGCTGTGCGAGGCGCGGAATCAGGGGAGGCGGCGGCGTCCCGGTGCGCGGGGCGGCCTGCGCGGGGGTAGAGCGCGATAATCCGGCTCGGAATTATATGTTTTCTCGCAACTATTGACAATTTGACTCGGAATTCCTACAATATTCCCGTGTGCGCGCCGCAATTCGCCGAGGGGCTACATGCGTGCTTCACAGCTCAGATCGTTGCCGCAAGTGGGAATCCAGTTGCCCTCGTATATCATATTCAGCCCTTAGCATACCACAACTGAGCGCGCACAGAAGCGTGACAACAGGAGAATGAAATGACCCCCAAAATCGCAACTGCGTTGGAAGTATTCTCCGGCTCTCCGGACCGGTACTGCCCAAGTGGATACCGTGATCCGCTTCGAATGCAGGAACGTCTGGCGGCCTTGTCCAAAATCAAGGCGATCAAGGCCGTGGAAGTCGCCCAGACTGATGTCTCTCCGGAGGTGCCCGCGAAAGAATTGAAGCGGTTGCTGAAAGACTACGGTTTGGCCTGTTCGGGCGTGTCGGCGAATCTCGCCTATGATCGGCGTTTTGCGCTAGGAGCTTTCGGGCATCAGCACCCGAAGACCCGCAATGCGGCCATCGACGAGGGCCGCAAAGCCGTGGATCTGGCCCGCCAACTGGGGGCGACGGAAATCACCCTGCGCCTGTACAGCGACGGTTTCGATTATGCGTTCCATATTGACTATGCGGTGCACTGGAACACGCTGATCTCGTCCATCAAGACGATCGCGAAGTACGCCACGCCGGACGTGAACATCGCGGTGGCCTACAAGCCGCGCGAACCCCGCAAGTTCCTCACGGTCTCCTCGGTGGGCAAGGCCCTTTCGCTCTGCCAGGAGATCGCGATGAAGAATGTCGGCGTCGCTTTCCATTTTCCCCACGCCATGATGGCAGGCGAGAACCCCGCCGAGTCCATCGCGTTCCTCACGCGGTCGAACAAGCTTTTCCAGGTCTACATGAGCGACTGCTACCGCTTCTGGGACGACATGATGATGCCCGGCAGCGTGCATATGTGGGAGCTGCTCGAGGCGTTGTTCTATCTGCGAACGACCAAGTTCAAGGGGTATCTCACGCTTGACATGCTGCCGCAACGCATCGACCCGTCGCAGGCGTGTCAGATCGCGGTCGGCAACCTGGCCATCTTCTGGAAGAAGCTCGAAAAACTCGACAGCACCGAGCTGCGGAAGGCCCAACGGACCCTGGATGCCGTCGAGTCTCAGAAGATCATCCGACGGGTGATGTTGCAGAGCTGATCGCGCGGGAACGACGCCGCGCGTCGGAAAAGGAAGCCCCCCGATTCGGCTCGAAGGAAACACGCAAGGACTTAAGGCGTCGGCGCTGCGCCGGTTGCAGGCCCTGACGCATCGCAAGTCGACCCCGGCTCGCGTCGTGACCCCGGAGCTTGCGCGCAGTCTCACTGAGATCTCCGTCGAGATCCAGCGTCAAGTCGGTGTGCTCATAGACCGGCGCGGGCACGTGGCCCGCGCGGTGGTCGGCGATGCGCGAAGCGTGTTCCTCCCCGACCTCACGGCCTACCGTCGGGGACGGGACCGTCTGTGCGGGCTGCGCTGGGTGCACACCCATCTCAACGGCGAGCCTCTCAGCGACGACGACCTGACCGACCTCGCCTTGCTCCGTTTCGACCTCGTGGCGGCGGTCGAGGCCCAGCCCGACGGCCTGCCCGGGCGGGTCTTTCAGGCCCATCTGCTGCCGCGCAATCCGGATGACCGCCCTTGGGACGTGCTTCCGCCCGTATCCGTGCATCGGCTGGACGACGACTTCCCGCGGCTCATCTCCGCGCTCGAGGACGAGTTCCAGCGCACCCGACGCGAGGCGCGGGAAGGCGGGGGCGGCGATCGCGCCATCCTGGTCCACGTCTCGTCCGATGCCCGCGCCGTGGCGGAGGCCGGCCTGGCTGAGCTGCAGGAACTGGCCCGGAGCGCCGGGCTCAGTGTGGTCGACATCGTCATCCAGCGGCGCGACCTGCACCCGAAGTACGTCATGGGTCGGGGGCGCCTTCAGGAAACGGTCATCAAGGCCATGCAGCTCGGCGCGGAGCTGCTCATCTTCGACCTCAATCTCACGCCGTCCCAAGTGAACGCGCTGGCCACCTACACCGATCTCAAGGTGCTCGACCGCACGCAGGTCATTCTGGACATCTTCGCCCAACACGCCGAGACGCGCGAAGGCCGCATCCAGGTCGAGCTGGCCCAGTTGCGGTACCTGCTCCCGCGGCTCGGCGCCAAGCAGACCGCGAGCGCGCTGTCGCGCCTCACGGGCGGCATCGGGGGACGCGGACCGGGAGAGACGAAACTCGAGATCGACCGACGCCGCGCTCAGGACCGCATCGCCCAGCTCGAGCGCGAGGTGAAGAAACTAGGCGAGCGCCGCCGGCTGCGTCGAGCGCGTCGCACGCGCAACGCCCTGCCGGTCATCTCGATTGTCGGCTACACGAACGCGGGCAAATCGACCTTGCTCAACCAACTCACCCGGAGCGAGGTCACGGCGGAGAATGCGCTGTTCGCCACGCTCAACCCCGTATCGCGACGGCTTCGATTCCCCCGTGAGCGCGAAGTGATCGTCACCGACACGGTCGGCTTCATCCGCAAGCTCCCGGAAGAGCTGATGGCCGCCTTTCGCACGACGTTGGAGGAGCTGGATGAAGCCGATGTGCTGCTCCATGTCGTGGATGCGTCGAGTCCGGAGGTCGAGCAGCACATCGACACGGTGCGTTCTGTGCTCAAGGAGTTGCATGTGAGCGACAAACCGACGATCATGGTGCTGAACAAGGTGGACCAGTGCGATGCCGCCACGGCGGCCGCGCTGGGCGCCCGGTATGAGGCGACGCCCGTCTGTGCGTTGCAGTTGGAGACGTTGCCGCCGTTGCTTGCGCGTATCGAGGCCGTGCTGTGGCCGGCCCAGTCGGATGTCGCGGCGCGGGCGATCGCCCGGGATGAAGCAGACCACGTATCCCCTTCGGAGGACGCTCCCGTATGATCTGTGCAGTGAAGGCAGTCGAAGTGCTGAGGAAGGCCATGCGCCGTGGGCTGGGGCTCGCGACGGTCGCTGTGACCTTTCTCATCGGGACCGCGTGGGCCCAACCGCCGGCGCTTGTCGGCGATCCGGGCGGCGACGACGTCCTGTGGGAGGCGCGTACGGCGCTCGAGCAGTTCCGCTCGATGGTGGGCGTCGTGCAGCAGGCCCAGGCGCGGGGCGATGCCGAGGCGTTTGCCCGAGCGACGGAGCAGGCCCAGGAGCACCTGGACCGGGCGCGGGAGCTGTTCGACCGAGGCGAGGCGGGGGAGTCCCAGGACGTGGACATCCTTCTTGCGTATGCCGAAGCGCTGCGGTTGAGCCAGGACACGGACTTGGCCGCGGAGGTCTCCCGGCGCGTGACCGAGCTGGACCCGGAAAACGCCCGGGCGTGGCTCACGCTGGGACGCGACCTGATGTCCTCGAACGGCGCGGCGCCCGAGGCCCTCGAAGCGCTGCGCACGGCCGTGCGCCTGGAACCGGAGCCCAGCATCGCGGTCGATGCCTGGACGGCGCAGGGCATCCTGCTGTTCGAGGAGGGGCTGTACGCGCAGTCGCTTGCGGCCTTCGATCAGGCCTTGGAGATGAACGACGCCTATCCCGCTGCGCTGATCGGCCGCGCCGCGCTGTGGATTCGAGACGGCAGGCTGCGGGATGCGGCGGACCTCTTTGACACCCCCGACCTGATCCCGCCGCAGCTTGGCGGACAACTGCGCGGACTGATCGACAGCGCCCTGTCGGCCTTCGCGCAACGACGCATCTGGTTCGACGATACGGCGGAGAACCACGCGGCCTATGCC
>LSQX01269136.1_pt1 | contig 17228 bp, 15 predicted proteins | sample 654561 | NCBI WGS metagenome assembly LSQX01 (sample SAMN04489861, study PRJNA283612) | anaerobic digester metagenome | isolation source: 4 biogas reactors fed with cattle manure at either 37C or 55C with and... | place: Denmark: Kongens Lyngby | collected 2014
TCGAATCGCACCGAGGGTATTTTTTATTTCCCAGCTCATCAAACAGATGAAAACAGCTTCGGCGTTAAGCCAGGGGATTCGTGCGAGCATCATCCGCCAGTTTGATGCTCGCCTTGGCATAACCCAATACAAAGATTTGACTATTAAGATAATTAAGACTAAGATTATCTTGTATATTCGAATAATTTCGTTAGGATATAAAAATGTCCAGAATTTCCTCTTTGAAAAAGCAGTTTGTCCGGGTGTTAACTTTCTTAATCATTAGCGTGCTGGCTGGTATGGGGTTGATTGCCCTGCTCCCGTCTCACCTGCCGGCTTTTGCGCAGGGCAGCCTGAACCTGCCTGAAATTGAACTGGTACAGGTGGCAGCCGGATTAGAGCGGCCCATTGGCATAGCCCATGCCGGAGATGACAGCGGGCGTGTATTTCTTGTTGAACAGCAGGGAAAAATCTTTGTCCTGGACGGTCAGCTGGTTGAGACACCCTTTTTAGATATCAGTGACCGGGTTGAATCGCCTGCTGTGGGAGGCGGCAATGAAGAAGGCCTGCTTGGACTGGCCTTCCCGCCCGGGTACGCAGACAAGGGTTATTTTTATGTGTATTACACCGCGCGTGGCGGTGAACAGAACGTCCTTTCCCGGTTTTTTATCACCCAAAACCCCAATCTGGCTGACCCTGATTTTGAAGACCAGCTGCTAACCTTTCCCCACCCGCAATATCAAAACCACAACGGGGGGCAACTGGCCTTTGGCCCGGATGATTACCTGTATATCGGCACCGGCGACGGTGGTGGCGGCGGAGATCCACACGGGAACAGCCAGGACCCCGCCTCGCTGAACGGCAAGTTATTGCGGATTGATGTTGAAATGGATTCGATTCAATACAAACCAGACCCCAAAATCCGCAATATGATCTGGGATTTTAACTGTCTCAACGGCAGCGGAGTTGTTGGTATCTCTACCTATTTAATCCCTGAAGATAACCCATTTATTGACAACCCTGAGTTCCGATCGGAAATTTGGGCTTTGGGGCTGCGTAATCCCTGGCGCTTCTCCTTTGACCATGAAACGGGTGACCTTTTCATCGCTGATGTCGGCCAGGAGCGCTGGGAAGAGATCAATTATCAGCCTGCAGGAAGTGCTGGCGGACAAAATTATGGCTGGAACATCATGGAAGGTGAAGAATGCTATGGGTTTTACACCTGCGCTCCTGAGAACCTTACACCGCCAGTGCATGTGTATCAAAACTTTTCTTCGTCGAATTGCTCCATCATCGGCGGATATGTTTATCGCGGCCAAGAAATTCCCGCCTTGGAAGGGACCTATGTCTTCGGCGATTTTTGCAGCGGCAGGCTTTGGGGGCTGAAAAACAGCGGCCCTGTATGGCAGGATGGCTTGCTGCACAAGGTAGATTTCATGATCAGCGCCTTTGGCGAAGATGAGCAGGGTGAGATTTACCTGGCCGATATGATCGGTGGCGGTATGTACAAAATTACGGGCAAATAAGTCAGGTTTTGCCGGATCAACCTCCTGGAGCGTGGGTGTTGATAAAACCTGGTTATCGTGTTGTCTTGGGGTGTTAAAGGCTATTAAAAAATATCACCAGGTAGTAGCCGGCCAGTGCAGCCCACACCCAGCTATCGATCCGATCCAAAATGCCGCCGTGCCCGGGCAGCAGGTTGCCTGTATCTTTAACACCGGCAGTGCGCTTAAAAAGGCTCACCAGTAAATCCCCCACCACCGCCAGCAACGACAGCACAGCGCCCATTACGACGCCCTGCCACAGGGGCGTCTCAGCGGGTAGCCATCCAATAGAGCGCCAGAGCAGCACCAGCAGGCCGCCAAACAGAGTGCCGGTGACTGTCCCACCCACCAGGCCTGCCCAGGTTTTCCCAGGGCTCAGGCGCGGGGTCATCTTCCGGGTTCCTAACCAGCTGCCAACAAAATAGGCACCCGAATCCGCCAGCCAAACTGCGGGTAACGCTGTCAGCATCCAGCCACGCCCAAACGCCAAACCTCTCAATGGAATAAACGCACTGCCGACCCAACCCAAATAAAGGATTCCGGTCAGGTTGAGCGAAAATCCAACCGCGGGATCCTCACCCCCCCGTTCATAGGAGATCAATGCGGCGATGGCTGTCAACAAAAACAAGAGTGTCAGCAACAGTCCCAGGTTTTCTCCCCTGAAAAACCATTGTTGGATTACAGTCAGGGTCACGCCCGTCAGAATAATGGGCAAGGATGGGGGCTGCCCAACCCGGTTGAAAAGGCGCGTATATTCATAAGCGGCAGCCAGCAAGATCATCAGGATGAACAGGTTGAAGATCCACCCGCCAAGATAGATCATGATCAAGACCAGCGGTATAAATATCAGCGCCGCTTTCACACGTTCGGATAACATCGGGTTGTTTGACACAATCTCAGGTTTCTTTTAATCCACCAAACCGCCGGTCGCGCCGGGTATATTCTTCGACGGCTTTACGCAAGGCTTCTTCGTTAAAATCGGGCCAGTAAACCGCGGGGAAAGTCCACTCTGAGTAGACAGTCTGCCAGGTGAGGAAATTGCTTGTGCGCTGCTCACCTGAGGTGCGGATCACCAGGTCTGGGTCGGGAATACCGGCAGTGAACATGTAGTTGCTCACCAAGGTTTCATCCACGTCGTCCGGGTTGGTTTGATCAGCAAGCATACGCTTGATGGCATGCACGATCTCATCGCGCCCCCCATAATTAAAGGCCAGCACAATGGTGATGCGGCGGTTGTTTTTGGTCAACTCGATGGCAGCGCGCACTTTCTTCTGCAGCACATTTGAGAGCCCATCCAGGTGGCCAATATGAACCAACCGGGCACCTTCTGCGTGAAGTTCTTCAATTTCACGATCGATGACCTCGGAGAGGATGTTCATCAAACCGCTGATTTCTGTTTTGGGTCGAGACCAATTTTCAGTCGAAAATGCATACAGGGTCAGGTATTCGATGCCAAGTTTGGCACTGGCCCGGATAATGGTGCGTAAATTTTCTGTCCCGGCGCGATGGCCTGCCACCCGGGAGAGTCCGCGCTCCTGGGCCCAGCGGCCATTGCCGTCCATGATGATGGCCACGTGCCTGGGAGCCTTTAAGTTGATTGGGAGGATGTCTTCAGTGACCATTAACGATTACACTTCCATAATTTCTGTTTCTTTGCGTTCGCCGATTTCATCAACTTTCTTGATCATTTTATCGGTCAACTCCTGAAGCTCTTTCTCGCCCCGCTCCTGATCGTCCTCAGAGATCAACCCTTCTTTTTCAAATTCCCGCAAATCACGAATCAGGTCGCGCCGGACGTTCCGGACGCGGACACGGGCCTCTTCCATCCGATTGTTGACCACACGCACCAGTTCTCGGCGCCGTTCTTCAGTCAACTGAGGCAAGGTCAGGCGAATCACCTTGCCATCACTATTGGGGGTCAGACCCAAATCCGAGACGAGAAAAGCACGTTCGATGTTTTTCAGCGTCGTGGGGTCAAAGGGGCGTACCATTAACAGCCGTGGTTCCGGTACGCTGATAGATGCAAGTTGAATCAAGGGTGTGTTTGAGCCGTAGTATTCAACAGGCAGCCGCTCGATCAACGCCGGAGAGGCCCGCCCAGTACGTATTGCGGACAGATCTTCTTCTAAGGAATCCAGAGCGGATTGCATTTTGTCGATTGCTTCTCGCAGGGTATCTTTGATCATGTTCAACCTCCAATCCTTGATTAGGTTTTCGTTGGTTAAGGATACAACAAAAATAAATTCTCGTCTACCTTTCACATTCGTTGAGCGGGCTTATGCACATCGCCAGGCACGCGGTTGAGTGCCTCAACGGGCATATCATCCGCTCAAGCAAACGTACCAGAGTAAAAAATTTCACCATTAAACAGAGAACTGCCCAAGGTTATGGACAGCCATTATCAATAAAAAACAACCGGCGATTGACGCTCCACAGAATTACCCGTTAAACCCCTGGCCCTTCGCTAACCAGGGTGCCGACTTTTTCGCCGCGCAGGGCCTTTGTCAGCGCTTCCTCATCCCACAAATTCAGAACCAGGATGGGCAGTTTATTCTCCATGCACAATGAGATGGCAGTGCTATCCATCACCTCCAGGCGCCGGTTGAGGGTTTCAATATAGCTCAGTTGTTCAAATTTTTGTGCTTCCGCGTAGCGGTTGGGGTCCTTATCATAGACCCCGTCAACCTTGGTCGCTTTAATTAAGACGTCAGCACTGATTTCCATGGCACGCAATGCCGCGGCTGTATCGGTAGAAAAAAATGGGTTACCGGTGCCCCCACCGAAGATCACCACACGTTCCTTCTCCAAATGACGAATCGCTCGCCGCCGAATGTAGGGCTCTGCCACGGAACGCATTTCTATCGCAGATTGCACGCGGGTCATCACGTTGATGCGCTCAAGGGAATCCATCAAGGCCAGCGCGTTCATCACCGTCGCCAGCATGCCCATATAATCGGCTGTGGCCCGGTCCATGCCAGCATGCAGGCCGGTACGTCCGCGCCACAGGTTGCCAGCGCCGATTACAATGGCCACATCAACGCCCAATGCATGAACCTCTTTTACCCGTTGAGCAATATCTGTGGCCCGGTCAGGATTGATCCCAAAGCCATCCTCGCCGGCCAGGGCTTCGCCGCTGAATTTCAACAGGACACGCTGGTAAACAAGCCCGTTTTCATTTTTAATCATCAGCCCTCCTTGAGAAGTTTGAGTCTGCGCTAAAAATAAAGCCAACCGTGTGGTTGGCTTTGTATACAATTAATCTTCTTCTGGCGTCTCTTGGCCTGGATCGGACGCAGAGCCCAATTCCCAGCGCACAAAACGGCGCACAATAATCTTCTCGCCCAGTTTGCTCACCAATTGATTAATCAGATCCTGAACAGTGATGCTGTCATCACGCACGTAAGCCTGGTTCATCAGCACCGTTTGCTCTTTGTATTTTTTCAGGAAGCCTTCAACAATTTTGGGGATGATGTGCTCGGGTTTGTTCTCATCCTTAGCCCTGGCGGTCGCAATCCTGGCTTCACGGTCCAGGTCAGCCTGGAGGATATCTTCTTCCGTGATGTAAAGCGGGTTTGCGGCAGCCACCTGCAAAGCCAGTTCGTGGGCCAGTTCAAGGAAATCTGGCGACCGGCTGGCAAAATCAGTCTCACAGTTGACCTCAACCATCACCGCCATGCGGCCCTCACCATGCGAGTAAATCTCAATAATCCCTTCCGACGCCTCACGGCTGGCGCGTTTGGCGGCTTTAGCCAGTCCCTTTTCTCGTAGAACATCGACAGCTTTTTCAAAATCACCATCGGCGTCTCGTAGTGCAGCCCGGCAATCAAGGATGCCGCAACCGGTGGCTTCCCGTAATTCTTTGATCATTTCTGTTGTTATTTCCATCGGTATCTTTCCTATAAATCTGATGTTATTTTCTTATTCTTTTTCAACATCGTCACTGGCAGCGTCTTCGGTTGCCTCAACGCTGATCGGTTCATCCTCAGCCCCGGGGTCTTCTTTCACGCCTTCTTCTACAACAGCTTCATCCAGCTCTTCGTCATGGCTTTCTTCCAGTTCGCTGTCCTTTGGACGCCTTGTAGAGCCAAGATGTTTGAGGGTGGATTCACCCAGCAGGTCTTCGTCGTCCAGCTCATCTTCATCTTGGATAAAGCGACTCACACCAACTGGCATGGATTCAGCGTGCAGTTCTTCGGTTTCAGCGTCTTTACTGCGAATGGCTTTACCCTCCATAACCGCGTCAGCGATCTTCCCCACAATCAATTTGATGGCGCGAATTGCGTCATCGTTGGAGGGGATGATGTAATCGACGTCCTTCGGGTCACAGTTGGTATCCACCATAGCCACCACAGGGATATCTTTCAGGTTGGCTTCGTGGACCGCGGTGTCTTCCCGCATCACATCGACCACAAATAAAATATCCGGCAGTTGCTTCATATTACGAACACCGCTGAGCCGTTTTTCCAGGCGGGCGATCTCGCGAGCGATCATCAGGTTTTCTTTCTTGGTCAACAGGTCCAGCTCGCCGCTATCGCGCATACGTTCCAGCCGTTCCAGTTCAAAGGTGCGTTGCTGAATGGTCGTCCAGTTGGTGATTGTGCCGCCCAGCCAGCGTTCGTTAACATAGGGCATGCCGCAGCGTTCTGCTTCTTCACGAATGGTATCCTGGGCCTGGCGTTTGGTACCGACAAACAAAATCGAACCTCCCTCGATAATCCGATCACGCACAAACTCGTAGGCTTCGTCCAGCAAGTTTACAGTTTGCTGGAGGTCGAGGATGTGGATGCCGTTGCGTTCCGTGAAGATATAGGGACGCATCTTAGGGTTCCACTTATTGGTGTGATGTCCAAAATGGACGCCGCTCTCGAGGAGCGCTTTCATTGTAACAACGGGTGACATGGTTAATTTAACTCCTTTGCGTTTTAAACCTCCGCCTCTTTCCAGCTTGTCCCTCACCCATCTTCTAGGCACGCAGGACAAATCCAGAGGCGTGTGAAATTGTGCTGCCAGGTTGATTTAACAGCGGCATGAGTATATCACACGGCCCGTTAAAAGGGAAGTAAATAGGTCAATTTTAATGGCGTGAATTGGGCTCGCAAAGGTCGTGAGCAAAGCGAAAAGGCGCTTGATTTTAAAAAGCGCCCTGTATTAAAAACCCATTCCCACAAGTTGCATTAACAGGGCTGAATCCCATGTTCAAAAACCCGTTATTAAGGTATCTTTGTTGATAAGTCTGCCGTTTACAATCCAGGTTGAGGCTTGACCGGATTAAGGATGCCTTTTCGATGAGGCCTCCTGGACACACCCGGCCGGGCGCTTGGCAACGCGCCCCTACTGAAACCGAATAATCAGGCTGATAGACAACTTATGACCGACTTTGAAAATTTCACCTATTATCACCCCATAACCGTGCGCTTTGCAGACCTGGACCCGCAGGCCCATGTCAACAACGTCGCCTACCTGACCTATCTCGAGAGCGCCCGCCTGGGTTATTACCAGCAAGCCGGCATCTGGCACCCGGGGCCCGGGATGCACACCGGGATGGTTGTGGCACATCTCTCAATTGATTACCTGGCGCCCATCTTCTTCGGGCAGGCCGTTCAAGTTGGGATGCGCTGCGAACGTATGGGCAATAAGAGTTTTACGCTGGCTTTCCAGATCGAAACCACGCCCGAGCAAGCCCCGCTGGCCCGCGGCACCGTAGTAATGGTGGCCTTTGACCAGCAAACCGACGCCAGCATCCCGATCCCCGCTGATTGGCGTGAAAAAATCCTGCGTTTTGAGGCACAGAAAGGAACCTGATGAAACTACCCGAACTCGACCTGAAGGGAATGACCCGCTTTTTGGTTGAACTCCTCGAGACCCCCAGCCCCACCGGGTATACCGAGGAGGCCATTCAACGCTGTGCAGACGAGTTGGCGCCGCTGCCTGGCATCCAGCTGGAAAGAACGTCGAAAGGCGCCCTGGTGGCCACGCTGCCCGGTGAGCAGGAGCGCCCCTGGCGGGCGTTAACGGCCCATGTGGATACTTTGGGCGCGATGGTTAAAGAAATAAAATATAACGGCCGGCTCAGGCTGACCAAGCTGGGCGGGTTCGCCTGGAACACTGTGGAAGGCGAGGGCCTGACTGTGTTTACCCGGGGTGGAGAAACGGTGCGCGGCAGCCTGCTGATCAGCAAGGCCAGCACCCATGTGCACGGCCAGGATGTGGGTACAACCGACCGCAGCGATGCCACCATGGAGGTGCGCCTGGATGCGCGCACAACCAGCGTTGACGAGACCTTGGACCTGGGCATCGAGGTGGGCGATTTTGTCGCCTTCGACCCGCGGGTGGAGCAAACCGCAGGTTTTATCCGCTCGCGCCACCTGGATGATAAAGCCTGCGTGGCCTGCCTGCTCTACGCGGTCAAAGCCCTGGCCGCGGCTGGTTTAAAGCCTGAAACGACCACCGTTCTGCATATCAGCAACTACGAAGAGGTGGGCCATGGCGCCGCGGCGGGGATACCGCCCCAGGTGAGCGAGCTGGTGGCGGTGGATATGGCTGCGGTGGGGGATGGCCAGGCTTCGGATGAGTTTCATGCCACCCTGTGCGTCAAGGATTCAGGCGGGCCCTACCATCACGGGCTCAGCTTGCGACTGCGTCAGCTGGCCGAAGCTTACGATATTCCCCACAAGGTCGATATCTACCCCTATTATGGTTCCGATGGCGGGGCTTTCTGGCGCGCCGGCGGCGATGTGGCCGTGGCCCTGATCGGCCCGGGGGTGGATGCTTCGCACAATTATGAGCGCACCCACACCGAAGCGCTCGTCGCCACCGCCAACTGGTGTTTGGCATATTTACTGGACGAATTGCCGAGCTGACGGGGCGCGCGTACTGGGGATTGGGCTGCAGAAGACCGCGGGATTATTGCACAACCTGGCGTGGCCACGGCACGGTCGGGGCGGAAGCGGGTGAGGTCAGTACCGTTTGGCGGGATTTGTTTGAGGATCTTTGAAAAAGCTCGCGATAAGGGCTGAGGGCCTCTCCAACTGCCCCCTGTGTGCGCTTGGGCACGCAGCCAACCGCGACAGGCTCTGGAAGTTCAGCGAGATGGACGCCGACCACGTCGCCGCGTGGAGCAAGGGCGGGGCGACCGATATCAGCAACTGCCAGGTTTTATGCAAGACGCATAATCAGGCCAAGGGCAACCGCTGAGCCGGGCGGTTAATCTTTAGGCTCCCACCCGTCCCCGTTTAACGCGCCGCAATCCCGCCCATTAAATGGGTGTATACTCTAAAGATATGCCCGACCTAACCTATCGCCTGGGCACACAAGACCTGGGCTTTCTTGAAATTGTGGCCGAGCTGTGGGGCCTGGAATTGCAAGCGCCGGATGCCCGGGCGGCCCTGCCTCCGCTGGCCCGTGCCATGCTGAACCCGGCGCTGGTGCACGAGGTGGTCGAAACCCTGCCGCAAGATGCCCGTCGCGCGTTGGACGCGCTGCTGGCGCATGCGGGCTGGCTGCCCTGGGCGCGTTTCAGCCAGCAATTTGGGTCCCTGCGCGAGGTTGGGGCCGGCCGGCGCGATCGGGAAAAACCGTACCAGAACCCGATCTCTGCGGTGGAAATCCTCTGGTACCACGCCCTGATCGGGCGTGACTTCCTCCGGCGAGACGGGGAACTGCAGGAATGCGCTTACATCCCGGATGATTTATACGCTCTTTTCTCGCCGGTGCCGCAAAACCAACCGGGCCCGCCCGGCCGAGCGGGCACACCCGCCGAAACGGCCCACATCCAGCCGGCCACAGACCGCATCCTCGACCACACCTGCACTTTGCTATCCGCCCTGCGCCTGGGCGACCCCCGGCGCTCGCCCGCGGTGCACACCTGGGCGCCCCCACTGCCCGTGGTTCACGCGCTGCTGGCGGCGGTGAAATTAATCACGTCAGCAGAACAACCCGTCCCGGAAGACGCCCGGCTTTTCCTCGAATTGCCCAGGCCAGAGGCGCTGGCCTGGCTGGTGCGAGGCTGGCGGGAAGCATCCGCGTTTAATGAGCTGCGCCTGGTGCCCGGCCTGGTGTGCGAAGGGGCCTGGCAAAACGACCCTATCACCGCCCGCGAGCGTATTTTAGCTTACCTCGACGAGGTGCCAGAAGGCGCCTGGTGGCATCTGGAGGCCTTCACCCAGGCGGTGTTCAAGCGCGCCCCCGATTTTCAGCGCCCAGCGGGCGATTTTGACAGCTGGTTGATCAGCGATGCCCACAGCGGGGCGCCTTTAAACGGCCTGCAGCACTGGGACAGGGTGGATGGCGCCCTGGTGCGCTACCTGATCACCGGCCCGCTGCACTGGTTGGGCCTGGTCGACCTGGCCGCGCCGGCCGCGGGCGAACCGGCAACGGCATTCCGGTTTTCCGCCTGGGCCGAATCGCTGCTGGCGGGCCAGCCCGTCAGGGCGCTGCCCACTGAAGACCGGGCCATCAACGCCTTTTCAGATGGAAAATTAATTGCCAGCACGCACACGCCCCGGCTGGCACGTTACCAGCTGGCGCGCTTTTGCCTGTGGAGCGGTGAAAGCGAAAAAGACTACACCTACCAGCTAACCCCAGCCTCCCTGGGGGCCGCCGCTGAACAGGGGCTTAAGGCGGCTCACCTGGAAATTTTGCTGGAAAAGTATGCTGAATCCGTACCGCCCAGCCTGATCGCCGCGCTGCGCCAGTGGGATCAAAAGGGCGGCCAGGCGCGCATTCAGCCCGCGGTGGTGCTGAGGGTGGAACACCCGCGCATCCTGAAAGCGCTGCGCGAATCCCCCGCGGGCCGCTTTCTGGGCGACCCCCTGGGCCCGACCGCGGTGATCCTCAACCCGGGCGCCGAGGAAAAAGTGGCCGCTGCCCTGGCACGGTTGGGCTACCTGGCAGACCTTGAACCCTTCCCGGGCGGGCGCCCCACCGGATGAACCCGATTGAAGCCCAAGCGATGCCTGAACCCTCCTCCGAACCTTCTTGCACCCGTCCGCGCCCAAAGCGCCCCGTACCGCTTAACCTCATGGGGTGGGTTTTCGCCCTCTGGACGCTGTTGGGCTGGCTGCGCTTTGGGGGCGCCCTCGAAAAACAACACCTGCTCACCAGCCTGGTCGGCCCGGGCCTGTATTTTTATTTACTGCTGGCGGGCCTGGTCTGGGGCGGTATGGGCCTGCCCGTCCTGTGGGGCTTGCTCACCCGGGCAGCCTGGGCGCCGGCGGTGCTTCTGCCGGCAGCCATCCTCTACCCGGCGCTTTACTGGCTGGAGCGCTTACTGCTCTGGCAAAACCCCCACGCCCATCGCAACTGGCCCTTTTTCTTACTGCTGACCGCCGCCTGGGCCGGCCTGGTTTGGTGGGGGCTGCGCTCGGCGCAACGCTGCCAATTTTTTAAAAAGTAAATCTGACCGGAAAGGGGTTGGGCGATGTCTGACCAGGAACGAGAGATAAAATTTTACGTCCAAAACCCGGGTGCGATTGCGGATCGCCTGCGCACCTGCGGCGCCGACCTGGCCCGCGAGCGCACCCACGAACGCAACCTGCGCTTCGACACCCCCTCGCGCGAGCTTAGCCGCAGCGGGCGCATGCTGCGTTTACGCCAGGATGACCGCGCCCGGGTAACTTACAAAGCAAATGCGCACCTTGAGGACGGCGTCACTGTCCGCACGGAGTTGGAATTCGCTGTCGACGATTTCTCTACGGCGCACAAACTCCTGGAGGCGCTGGGTTATCAGGTGGTGGTCGCTTACGAAAAATATCGCCAGGTGTACCGGCTGGGGGCGGTCGAGGTCGACCTGGACGAGCTGCCCTTTGGATCTTTTATCGAAATTGAAGGCCCCGGCAACGACCAGATCGAAGCGGCAGCCCGGCAACTCGGCCTGGACTGGTCCAAGGGGATCGCCGCCAGTTACCTGGGCTTGTTCGAGATGGCCCGCTCGCGCCGCAATTTCACCTTTCGAGACCTGACCTTCGAAAACTTTCACGCGCTTTCGATTAACCCTAAAGACCTGGGCGTTGTGCCCGCGGATGTGTGAGGCGTTGGGTCGGCAGCGCCGGGGGTTAATCGATCCGCGCGCGAGGAAAAAATGCGCAACCTGATTCCAGGTGGGGGAAACCTGTAGGCAGGGCCTATTTCAAGGGGGTACAATCATAGATTACGCCCTGGCGCGAGCAAACATTTGCTTGAAAATAAAACATTTGTGCTATAATTAACTGATGAGTGAAACGATGACGATGATGGCCCGAGATAACCTGCGCGTGGTTGGCGCACGCGAACACAACCTGAAAAATATCACCGTGGAGATCCCCCGCGACAAACTGGTCGTGATTACCGGCCTTTCCGGCAGCGGAAAGAGCTCCCTGGCTTTCGATACGATCTTTGCCGAAGGGCAGCGCCGCTATGTTGAATCCCTGTCAGCCTATACCCGCCAATTTTTAGGGCAGATGAGCAAACCGGACGTGGAATCCATCGAAGGGCTTTCCCCGGCGGTTTCCATTGATCAGAAATCGACCTCGCACAACCCCCGTTCCACAGTCGGCACCGTCACCGAGGTTTATGATTACCTGCGCCTGCTGTACGCCCGGGTGGGCATCCCCCACTGCCCGGTCTGCGGGCGGGTGGTGCAGAAACAATCGGCCCAGGAAATTGTGGAGGATATCGAAACGCTGCCGGCGGGCAGCCGCTTGCAGATCCTGGCACCGCTGGTGCGCGAGCGCAAGGGTACCTATCAGGCCGTCTTCGATGAAATCCGCAAAGCAGGTTTTGTGCGCGCCCGTGTGGATGGTGAAACCCGCGCCCTGGATGAGGAATTTAACCTCGCACGCTATAAAACGCATACCATCGAAGCCGTGGTAGATCGGGTGATCCTGCAGGCCCACGATGATAAGAACGAGGCGCAAGCCGCCCGCTCGCGCCTGACGGATTCCGTTGAAACCGCGCTTAAGTTCGGTGAAGGGTATGTCACCGTGCAGATCCTGTCAGAAGAACCGTACCGGGATGTGCTGTATTCAGAACATCTCGCCTGCCCGGAGCACGGCAGTATCATCACCGAAATCGAGCCGCGCACCTTCTCTTTTAATACGCCGCATGGTGCCTGCCCCACCTGCCAGGGACTTGGCAGCCGTCAGGAAATTGACCTCGACCTGCTGATTCCCGATCGCTCTGTTTCGTTGGTGGATGGCGCCATCCTGGATGACGCCTGGGATGGGCCCAAGGAAAATGGGGGCTATTACTGGCAAATGCTGGAGGCTGTTGCGGAGCGTTACGACATCGACCTGGAAGCGCCGATTGCCAGCATCCCCGAGGAAAAGCTGAACCGGGTGTTTTTTGGCACCGACGGAGAAGAGCTGCAGGTGTTCTTTACGGGGCGTAACGGCCGTCAAAGCGCCTTTACGGCATCTTTTGAAGGTGTACTCAATAACATTCAACGTCGCTACCGCGAGACCAGCTCGGAATATGTGCGCGGGAAGATCGCTGAATTCATGCGCAACCAGCCCTGCCCCACCTGCCACGGTGACCGGTTACGCCCGGAAGTTCTGGCCGTGACTGTCGACGGCGTTAACATCGTGGCGGTGACGGCGTGGCCCGTCAGGCGCAGCCTGGCCTGGGCCCAAAGCCTGGCCGGCGCAGAGTCGCCCTTATCCGCACGGGAACGCTTGATCGCCGAACGCATCCTCAAAGAGATCGAAGCCCGTCTGGGGTTTCTGGTCAACGTCGGGCTGGATTACCTGACCCTGCAGCGTTCAGCCGGCTCACTTTCCGGCGGGGAAGCGCAACGCATCCGCCTGGCCACTCAAATTGGTTCCCGGTTGATGGGCGTCCTGTATGTCCTGGACGAACCCTCCATCGGCCTGCACCCGCGCGATAATGACCGCCTGCTGACCACGCTGGAAGGTATGCGCGACCTGGGCAATACCGTCCTGGTGGTGGAACACGATGAAGACACCATTCGCCGGGCCGATTGGATCGTCGACCTGGGCCCTGGCGCGGGCGATCTGGGCGGCGAGGTTGTGGCCGAAGGCCCCCCGGAGGCGATCATCAACCACCCCCAATCCATCACCGGCGCCTATCTCTCCGGTAAGCTGTTTGTCCCTGTGCCGACAGAACGCCGTGAAGGCAATGGCGCCTATCTGCGCTTGCTCGGCGCCCGGGAAAACAACCTCAAAGACGTTACCCTCAATCTGCCCCTGGGAAAGTTTATCTGCATTACCGGCGTATCCGGCTCGGGCAAATCCTCATTGCTGATTGACACGCTCTACCGCACCCTGGCGCGCCAGCTGCACGGCGCCCGAACGCAACCCGGCGATTTCGACGCGATTGAAGGCCTTGAACATGTCGATAAGGTCATCAACATCGACCAATCGCCGATCGGCCGCACACCGCGCTCTAACCCCGGCACCTACACCGGTGTATTCGACCTGATCCGCGATCTGTTCACCGAACTGCCCGAAAGCAAAATGCGCGGCTATAAAAAAGGCCGTTTCAGTTTCAACGTCAAAGGCGGACGCTGTGAAGCGTGCAGCGGCCAGGGGCAGTTGAAGATCGAAATGCAATTCTTGCCCGACATTTACGTGCCCTGTGATGTCTGCCATGGATCCCGTTATAATCGGGAGACGCTGCAAATTCTGTACAAGGAGCACAGCATCGCCGATGTATTGAATTTAACCATTGATTCCGCCATGGACTTTTTTCAAGCCTTCCCCAAGATCGTTCGCCGGCTGGAGACTCTGCAGGATGTGGGCCTGGGTTATATCCGTCTGGGTCAATCAGCCACCACCCTGTCTGGCGGAGAGGCGCAGCGCGTGAAGCTCTCTAAAGAACTCTCGCGCCGATCCACCGGCAGCACCCTCTATGTTCTGGATGAGCCCTCAGTGGGCCTGCATGCCGCCGATGTGCACCGGCTGATTGACGTCCTGCAGCGCCTGGTGGATGAAGGCAACACCGTGGTTATCATTGAGCACAACCTGGATATCATCAAGGTGTCAGACTGGATTATTGATCTGGGGCCTGAGGGCGGGGATGCCGGCGGTGAGATCATCGCCGAGGGTAAACCCGAAGAAATTTGCGAAATGCCCCAATCGTATACCGGGCACTTCATGAAACGTATCCTGGATTGTGGGAAAGTAACGCATCCGGCGTGAAGGCCGCCGGGAGACGCGCATTGACAGCCGCTGCCCAGGGTTTTTTTTACCCCGCTGGGATGACTCGACCTAAATTTGTTAATCGGATAAAATGGAAATACAAACTTTCATGTTTTTGGTGCTTTCCGGCATGTTTTTCGGATGGAGCCAGTGAGGAAATCTTATGAGCAAAAAAGATGCAAAAAACATCATTTCATCTTATCGTAAGAAACAGAAAGCGGGCCCATACGTGCTGGGCGGCCTGGCAATTTTGCTGGCTGTCGCTGGCATCGCCCTGCTGGTAATTTACCTGGTCGGCGGTGGAGGCGGGTTAAAGCTTTCGTTCTTGAACTCCCCCACTCCCACGCCCACAGAAACGCCAACGCCCACGCCTGTTACGCCCACAGCGACCTTTACGTTGACACCCACGATCACGGATACCCCGATGCCGACATTAACCAACACACCTTCGGGGCCCGTCGAATACGAGGTGCAGGAGCTGGACAACTGTACCTCCATCGCTGAAAAATTCGAAGTGGATGTTGAGGTGATGCTGGTATTGAACAACCTGGACAGCCGCTGCCTGATCTACCCGGGGCAAACAATCCTCGTCCCGGCCCCCGGTCAGCAACTCCCCACGCCCACACCGCTGCCAGACGATACGCCTCCGGGCACATTGATCGAATACCGCGTCCGCCCAGGAGACAGCCTGTACGTCCTGGCCGAGACATTCAACAGCGAAGTTGACCGCATCATGCAGGAAACCAATCGCTATCGGCGAGAGAATGACCTTAAACTCATGGAAGACGAAGCCGATATTTTCGTCGGGGATCTGTTGATCATCCCGGTGAATATCGTGCCAACGCGGATTCCCACCGCCACAGCTTCGGCAACGCCAAAACCCTGATCAACACCTGAAGCGCCATTAACGACACCATCACACAGCGGCTTGCGCTTTAAATGTTTAGAAGCACAAGCCGCTGCAGTCATGTACTGGGGGAGTACCTTCACAGGCGTTTTTTTATTCCTGTCCCCCATTCAATGCACCGCGTAAATATAAAATCAGGGTTGAAAGCGCCCGGTCCACTTCGGCCAATTCATCCAGATGGAAATTCCTCTGCAGCGTCGGCAGGGCACCCTGCCAGGCTTCGAGTGCGTTCAGCAGCTCGGGCACGCCGCTCAAGTCCTTTGGCACCGGGGCAACAATTTCCGCGGTCTGTACCGGCAGGGGTTTGAGCGCGTCCAGATCGTGGGCTTGCAGGGCCTCCAGGGCGTAATCAGCCGTTTCCGGGTCGTGGGCCAGCCTCAACAACGCCGCCTTCCCCTCCGGGGTCAGGGTACCAACCTCCGCCAGGCATTGGGCCACAGCCCGCCTCACATACAGGTTAAGGTCCTCTGAAAGATCGACCAGATCCAGCAGCACTTCCTGGCCTAACAGGCGGGTCAGCGCAATTACCGCTTGCGGGCGCACAAAGGGACTGGGGTCGCTGAAGGCAATCTCGCGGACATCATCAACTGAAACCTTGTCGCCCCACTTTGAAATCGCCGCCAGCGCTGTTTCGCGTACAGCAATGGCTTTGTCTTTAAGCAAAGGGCGCACCAGCGGCAATGCCGATTGATAATCTGCCTGCAGCATCATTTCAATCAGGTTGCGGCGCAAGGCGTTGCTGGGGTCACTTAACAAGGGCGAAAGGATTGCAGCAGCCTCTTCGGCATTCATCTCAACCAGCGCCTCAACCGCTACGCTGCGCAACCCAATTTCATGTTCAGCAATATCAACCAAGGTGGGAATGGCTTCCTTGACCTTTAACCGGGCCAAGGCTTCTATGTAAAGTTTGGGGAGTTTAAGATCTTGCCTGGCATCGGCTTTAATAAAATCCTGCAAAGCCTGCAAGATAAAACCGCTGCAGGCATCCTGGGCCAGCCACCCACACACCCTGACCGCTGCCAGGTGGATCAGGTACGCTTCTGATTGTATGAACTCTACCAAGCGCGCTTCGATTCTGTGGGGGTCGAGGCGCGCCAGTGCCAGGATGGCCGCCTGTACCACAATTGGATGCTCATCATCCAAACAAGCCTCAACCTGGTCTGCCACCTGAATTGCGCCCAAAAGCCCCAGTGAATTAACAGCTGCAGCACACACGTAATTGTTCGGGTCGTCAATTAACGCCAATAAATGGGAAACCACCTCCGGCGCAGGTAGTTCTACCGAGCGTCCCAGGGCTTCTGCCGCCGCGGAGCGGACAAAGCCGTTGGGGTCTTTTAATAACTCAATCAGGATATCAGGTCTGGTCTTCAATCCCCCTAAACATTTCGCTGCAAAGGATCGGTCGCGCGGGTTTCGTGACTGGATGAGCGTCAGGCAGCGTTCAACTTCTTCTTGTTGATCTTTTTTTTCTTTTAATTCAGCGCCCATAATTTATTAAGCTTACTACATTATGGTCGTTAAACAGGCGTTTTCTAATAAATTGGTCGTTTAGCGGGGATGCCAACACGGCGGGGATATTCATCTGGTGTTCGGGCAATTTTATCCACCACCACGATAAAACGCTCCTCCACCACCCCGGGCAGCTCAATATGGATGAGTTTATGC
>LSQX01365444.1_pt3 | contig 17224 bp, 16 predicted proteins | sample 654561 | NCBI WGS metagenome assembly LSQX01 (sample SAMN04489861, study PRJNA283612) | anaerobic digester metagenome | isolation source: 4 biogas reactors fed with cattle manure at either 37C or 55C with and... | place: Denmark: Kongens Lyngby | collected 2014
AGGCTGTTGCCGTTGCCCACCAGGGTGACGGACATGCTGACCCTGTTGCTGCCAATCCAGCTGTAGCGCTCATACACGCGCACCGCGACTCGGGTGCTGCCGTCCTGCCAATCGCTGCCGTCCTCAAAGGTGGCGGAGATGGAGCCGCCGATGATGCCCTCGTGGATGTAGTGCAGCAGGTGCTGAAAATCGCCCTGGAAGTGTCGCTCAAGCCGTGCCATGTTTGCTCCTCCTTCGCTTAAATCGCGAGGTCTTTTCTGGAATAATAAAGGATACCAAGGATAAAAATCAATCCGGGTACCGCGAAGCCCAGGCCGATGGCATCCCACATCGGGCCGCCGTTTGATGTAATGCGGCCGATATCCGTGTAGTAATAGGGTGTGAAATACTTGAAGGTTGCCACCTCACGGTTGATGTTGATGAAGAGATTGACAAAGTAAAACGCCAGCACCAAGCCCAGGCCGGGCACCACGCTGTCACGCTTTCTGAAGCAGGAGATGCCAAAGCAGAGCACCGCCACCTGCAGGTTCATCATAAGCAGGGACAGATGGAAATCCGTAAAGCGCTTTTGTGGGAAACTCATCCCGATCAGCCCCGCGCCGATATGCCCGGCCATGATAAAGATGGCGTTGAGCACCAAGATTTGCAGCAGCATGGCGATAAACTTCTGTACAAGAACAGTGGTGCGGTTGATGGGGTGGGGGAACAAAAACTCCGCCGTGTGGCGGCCTTCCTCCCGCGCGACGATGTTCATCGCGGTGATGGCCGCGAACATGCCGCCGCCCAGGCCCAGGAAGTTGCCGTTTTCCAGGCCGTAGTAGTTCATGAACTCAAACATGTCCATGTTTTGCAGGTTGAACATCTGCCCCAGGATGCCCATGCGCTCCACCATGGCGTTAAACATGCCGGAGTAGTTGGCCACCTGCGGGTAGAGCGTCAACGCCAGGATGGCGAAAAAGGACAGGGAGAGCGACCAGATGAGCGTGCCCTTCCAGTGAAAGCGGATCTCGTTGCGCAACACGGTCATTTCTGCTCACCGCCCTTCTCGTAAAAATGCAGGAAGATCTCTTCCATGTCTGGCTCTGTGATGCTTAAATCTGAAAACTCAACCGCCTGCAAATCCCGCATCAGCTTTTTGTAATCCCCCTGGAAGAGGAAGCTGGTGTTGTGGTTGATGTTGGTGATGTTCAGCGCGCCCGGGAAATCCTCCGGCAGGTAGTCGCAGCCGCGCAGGGTGACGCGCTTGGCGGCGGAGCGGGAGAGCGCCTCCACGCTGTCCTCCACCACCAGCTTGCCCTCGCGAATGATGGCGGCGCGGGTGCAGTGCTGCTGGACTTCCGACAGGACGTGGCTGGACAAAAAGACCGTGGCGCCCGCGCGGTGGCGGTCCATGATCAGATCCCAGAAGGCCTTTTGCACCAGGGGGTCCAGGCCGCTGGTGGCCTCATCCAATATTAGCAGCGAGGGCTTGTGCTGCAGCGCCAGCGCGATGGCCAGCTTCTTTTTATTGCCAAAGGACAGCTCATCAATTTTGCGGTTCATGTCAAGGGAGAGCGCGCCGCAGACACGCCGGGCTTCCAGCGCGCAGTCACGGCGCCGGAACTGGCTGGCCATCTTGAGGGCATCCGAAACCCGCATGCCGGGGTAGTAGGAGGCTTCAGAAGGGATATAGCCGATGTCGGACAAGATTTCCCGCTTGTGGCGGCGCACATCAAGGCCAAAGACCTCAGCGCGCCCGGCGTTGGCGTAAATCAGCCCCAGCAGCACGCGGATGGTGGTGGACTTGCCCGCGCCATTGGAGCCGATGAAGCCGTAGATATCCCCTTTGTTGACTGTGATGTCCAGATCGGTGATGCCGCGCGCGCGGCGGTACCGCTTGGTGAGTTGATGGGTCTTGATGACCGCTTCCATGCCAGCCCTCCTGAGTGATTTGCCCATATTGTAACATCATTTTAACAAATAGAACAGTCCTGTGGATTTACAATCAAGGGGTCCTGGGGTAGTATGTCAGCAGGAGGATTGCGATGTACACACAACAAGATTTGGATGCCATCAACAAACAGCTCAAGCGGCGCGTGCTTTTCTGGCTGATCCCGGAAATCCTGCTGCTGGGGCTTGTGGTATATAGTTTTATCCTGCGCATAGAGTGGCTCACCAGCCTGCTCTTCGCGCTGCTCTGCGCGGTAATTTTGTTTTCCCTGGTGATGCTGATTTTGCCGGTGCGGCGCTACCGGCAGTTTTTGATGAACGCCCTGTATGGCCGCAGCCGCGATGATGTGGCGGCCTTTGACCTCATCGAGGATTTGCAGACTGTCACCCGTGAGGGCGTGCGCTTTTACCCGGTTACCATGCGCGCGGACACCATCAAGGAAGAGCTGGACGAGCGCAGCTATTATTGGGACGCCAACCTGCCCCTGCCGGACTGGCAAAAGGGCGAATATATCAAGATCACCTCACACGAGCGGATGATCATCAACTGGGCGCGGGCAGAGAAACCTGCCCCCGCAAACTAAGTTACAGCAACTCGAGGATGTCCTCCTCAATGCTCTCCGGCGTTGTCTGCGGCGCGTAGCGCTTGACGGGGACGCCGTCCTTGCCAATTAAAAACTTGGTAAAGTTCCACTTGATGGCATCTCCCATGATGCCGGGCAGGGATTCCTTCAGGTAGACAAACAGCGGGCTGGCGTCGTTGCCGTTCACATCCACCTTTTCAAACTGCGGGAAGGTGAGGGCAAAGCGCGCGATGCAGAACTGGTGGATCTCCTCACTGCTGCCGGGCGCCTGCTTGCCAAACTGGTTGCTGGGGAAGTCCAGCACCACAAAGCCCTTGTCCTTGTGGCGCTCATACAATTCCTGCAGCGCGGTATACTGCGGGGTAAAACCGCAGTGGGTAGCGGTGTTGACAATCAGCAGCACTTTGCCGCGGTAATCAGCCAGGGAGACCTCGTTGCCGCGGATGTCGCGGACGGTGAAATCATAAACGCTCATGTTCATCCTCCTTGTTGTAAATCAGTTGTATACAATCAAAGTATACCCTGACAGATGACGGCAGGATGCCGTACAATGTGGACAATGTCTGTTGGAATATCATCAAACAACCGGAGGGATACCATGTCACAGCACCTGATGCATGTCTACACAGGCGATGGGAAGGGCAAAACCACCACCGCCATGGGCCTGGCCCTGCGCATGCTGGGCCACAAGCAGCCCGTTTTCATCGCGCAGTTCATGAAGGACGGCAAATCGGCAGAGCTTACTGCCCTGCGCCAGTTTGAGGAAGCGCATATCTTTGACAGCGCCAAGCTGCGCGGCTTCTTTGGCCGGCTCACGCCCGAGCAGCAGGAAGAAACCAGGCAGGAACACCTGGCGTCTGTGGAGCGGATGAAGGGAAAGATAGAAGAAATGAAGCCCGCGCTGACAGTGCTGGATGAGTTAAACGTCGCGCTGACCATGCAGCTGGTGACGCTGGACGCGGCCATCTCGCTCATTGACTGCGCGCTGCAGTATGGGGATGTCGCGGTGACCGGTCGCTACGCGCCGCAGGCCTTGATTGACAAGGCTGATTATGTCAGCAAGATTGAGGCGGTGAAGCACCCCTTCAACGAGAGCATCAGCGCCCGAAAGGGTATCGAGTTTTAGGATACTGAACACGCGAAGTAACGCGAACAGGAGCCGAGGAGTTTTTTGTCTCCGCAAAGTCGAGTNNGAGTGAAGGAGGCGTAGCCGCAGTGCTACGTTGACTGAACGAGATGAAGCGGAGGCGAAAAAGAACCGGCTCCTGGAAGCGTTAGTGAGTGCGTTCAGTATAGATCAAACCAATCGCCAAATGTTTCATATTTCTGTCCGCCCGCGTAGGCTGTGGCCTGCAGGCGGTATTTGCCCGCTGGCGCCTGGGCGCCAGCGCTTGTTTTGCCGTCCCAGAACAGCGTGCTGCCCTCGTCCTGCAGGTGCAGCGGCCGGCTCATCTGGTTAAGCTGCAGGTAGGAGACCGTCTTGCCTTCCTCATTGAGGACGCGGGCGGTGTATTCCACCGCGCCGGTGTGGCGCAGGACGAAGGCGGCTTCCTCCCCCGTGCCGGGCGTAAAGCCGGGCGCGCTGTCCACCCGCAGCTGCGGGTCATTTTGCTGCGTCTGCACACTGGTGAGCACGCAGGCCAGGGGGCGGGAGCGGTCCTCAAACACGGTGATGAGCATCAGCAGCAAATAGCCGGACAAATCCTGCATGCCCTCGGCGATCTCAAAGGAGATTTCCTTGCGGCCGGGCAGCACAATGCCATCCCCCCGGCCCATGTCCGCGATACTTTGGGGGTTTTGAAACTGCCACTCGCCCTGGTCCATATACACCAATTGGTAGGCCAGGCGGGCGTCCTGGTTTAAGGTGTAGGAAAATTGGATCGGTTCCCCTGCCTCCCGGATGATGGCGGACTCAAGCAATAATCGCGTCACCAGCCGGGAGCGCGGCACCGCGTAGGGGGTGCGGTAGGCGAAGACCACAAAATCATCCTGCTGCGGGTAAACCTGCGGCGTGGACGCCCCGTAGGCCAGCAGCTGATGGGTGTACAGCTCCTGCAGGGTGATCAGCCCGTCCTGGTTGCTGTCCGCGGCATAGCGGCCTTCCGCGCTGATGCCCTCGGTGAGCGCGTGGGAGAAGAAGCTGCCGCCCTGCACTGTACCCGCGCCGTCCGTCCAGAGGAAGCTGGGCTCCTGCGCGCCGGCGCTTGTGAGTACCTTGAAATCCGGCCCCGTAAAAATGGAGCGCACAAGCGGGATGTCCATCCCCTTGTTGATGGCGGCGCCACTGAAGCAGGCGTCCAGGATGATCACCTTGACGCCGGGGATGATCTTGAGGCCTTCGTAAATATCGCGGATATGCAGGTGGCTCTCCTGCTCGCCGTCGCTCATCAGGGCGATGAAATCCGTCTTGTCCGCTGACTGCAAACCGTGGGTGCTGAGATAAAACAGGCTGATGTCCAAGTCCCCAGCGCCCGCAAACGCGCTGGCTGCCAACTGCGCGAAGCTGTCCTTATCAAGCGCCTCATTTAAACTGACGCGGATGCGGCTGTAGCCGCGCGTGTCATACAACAGCGCCCTGCGCAGGGCAATGACATTGTTGTAGGAGGAGGGCGCGGTATCCGGCTGGCTGATAAAATCATCACAGGCCACCAGCAGCGCGCGCAGGGTGGGCGCAGGCTGTTCCCCCGCCTTCGCGGGATATATGGAAAAAAGGATGACAGCCGCCATCAGGATGGCAAGTGGACGCCGCAAGACGGCCTCACCCCCTTTAATCAATCTGAAATCACTTTAACAAAGGCTGAAAACAGCGTCAAGTGGACCAATTGACAGTACGCTTTGCGGCGCATACACTATAGGTACCAAAAGGAGGATGAGGCGCATGAATACGCTGCAGCAAACGGGCCGGCGCATGGTGTTTTGGGGCGCCTTGCTGCTGCTTGGCTGGGCGGTGTATGAATTGTCGATCCGCTATGAGGAAATGGTCACCTGGACCACGCCGGTGTACAGCCTGGTGCAGGACGGAAAAATCACTTGGCTGGACTATTTTAGCAGACTGCCCTGGCAACGGCTGCAAACCCACGCCTTCCTGATCATCTGCGCGCTGTTCTCCCTCTACGCGCTCATCGCCCGGCGCGGGCTGATTGCCGGCATCATCAGTATCCCCATCGCCGTTTTGCTGATTATCTTCTCCCTGGGCAGCACCAATCTGTTGAGCGCCAGCCTGTGGCAGAAATTGAAGATGCTGCCCCTGGTGCTCATCGGCGTGGGCAACCTGCTGAAAGTGATCGCCAGCGCCCGCAAGCCAAAGGCGGAGCCAGTCTTGCCCGGCCAGCCGCACCAGACTGTGCCCTATGACCCCTTCCGGATGAACCGGCCAAGATCATAATTTATATCAACTCATCATGCCATGCCGCGCGCATGGCTTTTTTTGACACAAAGCGTCATTTTCCGTACATTTAAATAAATTTACAATTTATTGTTCGTCTTTTTCTTGACTTTTGTGGGGTTTTGACCCCATAATAGGGATGCCGCTGGACGTTTTACGGAATCTGCCGACGCGGCGCTTTGTATTTACAGCTTGCGTACTGGATTTCCCTTGATCAGGGAATGGAGGATGAGATGAAAAAAATCGCGATACTCATGGGCAGCGCCAGCGACCTTCCCATCGCGGAGGACGCGGCTAAGACCCTGGAACAGCTAAATATCCCCTTTGTTGTGAAGGTCTGCTCGGCCCACCGGACACCGGATAAGCTGCAGGCCTTCGCGCATTCCGCGCGGGAGGAAGACTTTGGCGCCCTGATTTGCATCGCTGGTCTGGCCGCGCACCTGGCGGGCGCCGCCGCGGCACAGACCACCCTGCCTGTGGTGGGCGTGCCAGCCCTGTCCGGCCACCTGGGCGGCATGGACGCCCTGCTGTCCACCGTGCAGATGCCCCCTGGCATCCCGGTTGCCACCGTGGCCATCAACGCTGGCCGCAACGCAGCCCTTTTGTGCGCGCAGATGCTGGCGATTACAGATAGCGCGCTGGCGGACAAACTGATGAATTTGCGCGCGCAGATGGCCGAGGGCGTCACCCAAACAAACGAGGAAATCAGCAAGCGCTTTGACACGCGTGATAAGGAGAAAAAATGATGAACCAATACCCACTGCTGTACAAGGGCAAAACCAAGGATGTCTACCAGATGCCGGATAACCAGGTGCTGCTGCGCTTTAAGGATGATGTGACGGGCACAGACGGTGTGTTTGACCCAGGCGCCAACACGGTGGGCCTGTCCATCTCGGGCATGGGTTTGGCCAACCTCAAAATGTCCCTGCATTTCTTCCAATTGTTGGAAGAAGCCGGCATCAAAACGCATTTTGTGTCCGCCGACTTGAATCAGGGCACCATGGTTGTGAAGGCCGCCAGGCCCTTTGGCAAGGGGCTTGAGGTGATTTGCCGCCGCCGCGCGGTGGGCAGCTTCATCCGCCGCTATGGCGCCTATATCGATTCCGGCACACCGCTTGATGACTATGTGGAAATGACGATCAAGGATGATGAGCGCGGCGACCCCTTGATTACTAAAGAAGGTCTGGCCGCCCTCCATATCCTGGACGAAGCGCGCTATGAGGAATTGGTGCAGCTCACAAAGCGTATCACTGCCGTGATCGCCAGGGATTTAGACCGGCTGGATCTGGAATTGATTGACATCAAGTACGAGTTTGGCCTGGCGGGTGAGGAACTGGTGCTGATGGATGAAATCTCCGCCGGCAACATGCGCGTATGGGATGAGAGCGCGTCCATAGAGGCGCTGGCCCTGGCCCAGCGTGTTTTGGAAAAGGATATAAAGAATGCCTGAATTGCGCGAGGAATGCGGGGTGCTGGGCATCTACCGCAACCAGAAGGGGCCCATGGCCATGGACTGCTACCTGGGCCTGTGCGCCCTGCAGCACCGCGGCCAGGAAAGCTGCGGCATCGCGGTGAACGAGGACGGCCTGTTCCGCTTTCACTTGGACGCGGGCCTGGTGAGCGAGGTGATGAACCCGCGCATCCTGGAAGACCTGGGCCAGGGGCAGATCGCGGTGGGCCATGTGCGCTACGGCACGGATGACACCCGCGGGCGCATCAACATGCAGCCGCTGGTCATCAACCACCGGAAAGGCCGCCTGGCGCTGGCCAACAACGGGGCCTTGACCAATTACTCCAGCCTGCGGGAGGATTTTGAGAAGCAGGGCATGATCTTCCATACCACAGGCGACGCGGAGGTCATCTCCTGTGCGATTACGCGGGAGCGCCTGACCGCTGCCACCACGGAGGAAGCGCTGGCGCGCGCGATGGACAGCCTGGACGGCAGCTATACCCTGGTGATGATGACACCGCGCAAGCTGATTGCGGCGCGCGGTCCGCGCGCCTTCCGCCCGCTGTGCTATGGCAAACTGCCGGAAGGCGGCTTTGTAGTGGCGTCCGAATCCTGCGCCTTGCCTGTTTTGGGCGCGGAGTTTGTGCGTGACATCCGCCCCGGGGAGATCGTGGTCTTCAACGACACCGGCGCGCGCAGCATCACCACCCATTGCGGGTCAAAGCCGCGCTCGGCCTGTATGTTTGAGTATATCTACTTCGCCAGGCCGGATTCTGTGCTGGACGGCGTCAGTGTGCATGAAGCCCGCGCCCGCGCGGGCGAGATCCTGGCGCGGGAGCACCCGGTGCAGGCTGATATTGTGGTGGGCGTACCCGACAGCGGCATTGACGGCGCTGTGGGCTACGCCCGCGCCTCCGGCATCCCCTACGGGCCCGGCTTTATCAAAAACCGCTACATCGCGCGCACCTTCATCAACCCCGAGAACAAGGACCGCGGCACCATGGTGAAGATCAAGCTGAACCCCGTGTCCGCCGTTGTATCCGGCAAACGCGTGGTGCTGGTGGATGATTCCATCGTGCGCGGCACCACCAGCAAAAACATCGTGCGCCTGCTGCGGGAAGCCGGCGCCAGGGAGGTGCATATGCGCATCACCTCCCCGCCCTTTTTGTACCCCTGCTACTATGGGACGGACATCAAATCCACCGACAAGCTGATTGCCAGGCAGCACAACATCAAGGAGATTCAGGAGATCATCGGCGCGGACAGCCTGCATTACTTGAGCCATAAGGCTGTGCGCGCGATCGCCGCGCCCATCCCGCCGGAAGATTTGTGCATCGCTTGTTTTTCCGGCCAGTACCCCTCCGACATTCCAGATGACGCACTGCGTGACCGCTATGCCAAACGACTGATCAGGGTAGGAGAATTGCAATGAAATCCGACAGCCAACATTACAAAGACGCGGGTGTAGACATCAACGCGGGCTACCGCGCGGTGCAATTGATGAAGGACAGTGTGGAACGCACGCGCATTCCGGGGGTCCTCTCCGGCCTGGGCGGCTTTGGCGGGCTGTTCATGCCCGACCTTTCCGGCATGAAAAAGCCCGTGCTGGTAAGCGGCACGGACGGTGTGGGCACCAAGCTGAAGCTGGCCTTTTTGATGGACCGCTATGATACCATCGGCATTGACTGCGTGGCCATGTGCGTCAACGACATCATCTGCTGCGGCGCCAAGCCCCTGTTTTTCCTGGATTACCTGGCGCTGGGCAAGAACGTGCCCGAGCGCGTGGCCGACATTGTTGCCGGCGTGGCCGAGGGCTGCGTGCAGGCGGGCTGCGCCCTGATTGGCGGCGAGACGGCGGAGATGCCCGGCTTTTACCCGGTGGATGAGTTTGACATCGCGGGCTTTGCCGTGGGCATTGTAGATGAGGAGAACATCCTGCAAAAGGAATCCATCAGGGAAGGCGATGTGCTGATCGCCCTGCCCTCCTCCGGGCTGCACTCCAACGGCTACTCCTTAGCACGCAAAGTCTTTTTGGTGGAGCACCGGGATTTGCACATGCCGCTGGAGGAACTGAACGGCCAGAGCCTGGGCGACGCCCTGCTTGAGCCCACCCGTATTTATGTAAAGCCTGTGCTGGACGTGCTGAAAAACGCCCGCGTGCACGGCATCGCGCACATCACCGGCGGCGGCTTTTATGAGAACCTGCCCCGCTTTTTGCCGGAAGGCTACTGCGCCAACGTGCGCCGGGAGAGCATTGTGACCCCTCCCCTCTTTGACCTGTTGGCAAAGCGCGGCGGCATCAGTGAGAAGGAGATGTTCTCCACCTTCAACATGGGCGTGGGCATGGTGCTGGCCGTACAAAAAGAGGACACGGACAAGGCCATGGAGGTGCTGACATCCCATGGTGAGGCGCCCTTTATTTTAGGCGACATCATCAGACAGGATGAAAGCCTGCGGTTTTGCTGATGGAAAAAACCAGGATTGCCATACTTGTTTCAGGCGGCGGCACCAATTTGCAGGCGCTGATTGACGCACAGCATCAAGGCGTCATTAAACATGGCGCCATCGACCTGGTCATCAGCGACCGGGAAGGCGCCTATGCCATAACGCGCGCGGAGCAGGCAGGCATCACGGCGCTGTCCCTTCCCAAAAAGGGCAAGGACGCCAGGGACTGGGAAACAGACCTGCTGCGTGTGCTGGCAGAGCACCGGATTGGGCTGGTTGTGCTGGCCGGGTTTTTGACCATCTTAAGCCCCCGGTTCATCAAGGCCTATGAAAACCGCATTGTGAACGTCCACCCCTCCCTGCTGCCCGCCTTTGGCGGTAAGGGCTTTTACGGCCTGAAGGTGCATGAGGCCGCCCTGGCGCGCGGCGTCAAATTAACCGGCGCGACCGTGCACCTAGTGAACAAGGAAGCCGACGGCGGCCCCATCCTGCTGCAAAAAGCAGTGAAGGTAAAAAAGAGTGACACGCCCCAAACCCTGCAGCAGCGGGTGATGGAAAAGGCTGAATGGATCCTGCTGCCTAAGGCGGTAGAACTGCTGTGCAAAAGAAAGGGAAACAAATGAGCATGAAACTGCTGGATTTGCCAGCGCTGCTGAAAGGCAATGCTTACCCCGGCCGCGGCATCGTGTTGGGGATGAGCCCGGATGGGCAGCAGGCGCTGTTTGCCTACTTCATCATGGGCAGAAGCGAAAACTCCCGCAACCGCGTCTTTGTGCGGGATGGGGATGAGCTCACCATCCGCCTTTATGACGAAAGCAGACTAAGCGACCCCAGCCTGATTTTATACCGCCCGACCGCCACAGTGGGCGACGCCCTGATTGTGACCAACGGCGACCAGACCGATACCATTGTGTCATCACTCAAGGACGGCGGCAGTTTTATTTCCGCCCTCAACACCCGGGAATTTGAGCCGGACGCGCCCAATTTTACCCCGCGCATCAGCGGCATGATGACGTTTGCAGGCGGGAACGCCAGCATCCAGATGGGGCTGCTGCGCGCTGCGGACGCGCAGGGCAGCGCCTGTGACCGGCACTACTATACCTATCCTGCCCTACAGGGCACCGGCCGCTTCATCCACACCTATGAGCAGGACGGCAACCCACTCCCCTCCTTCACCGGGGAGCCGCGGAAGGTCGCCATCCCCAATGACACAGACGCCTTCGCGCAGGCGATCTGGGACAGCCTTAACCCGGACAACAAGGTGGCGCTGTGCGTGCGGGCCTATGATATCAAGACGCGTACTTCCAGGTTTTGGATGTTTAACCGGCACGAGGTATAAGGAGGACACCATGTATGAGATTTTGTTGAAATACGGCTGCAACCCCAACCAACTGCCTGCCAGCCTGTCGATGCGAAAGGGCGGCAAGCTGCCCCTGACGGTCTTAAATGGCAAGCCTGGCTACATCAACTTTATGGACGCCCTCAACGCATGGCAGCTGGTGAAGGCCCTCAAGTCCGCCACCGGCATTCCGGCCGCCGCGTCCTTCAAGCACGTGAGCCCGGCTGGCGCGGCCCTTGGCCTGCCGCTTTCCGCTGCGTCACAAAAAGCCTTTTTTGTTGAAGATATTGAAGGCCTGAACGACAGCCCCATCGCCTGCGCCTACGCGCGTGCCCGGGGTGCTGACCGGCTGTCCTCCTTTGGGGATTTTATCGCGCTGAGCGACATCTGTGACGAAACTTGCGCACGCGTCATCGCGCGGGAGGTGTCCGACGGCATCATCGCGCCGGGCTATGCGCCGGAGGCGCTGGACATCCTGCGCCAAAAGCGCAAGGGCGCCTTCAGCGTCATCCAGATTGATCCGGACTATATGCCCGCTGTGATGGAAACGCGCGAGATCTTTGGCATCACCTTCACCCAGCGCTTCAACGACGCGGTGATTGATGAAAGCCTGCTTAAAAATATTGTGACCAAAAACAAGGACTTGCCGGAATGCGCCGCGCGGGATCTCCTGGTTGCTCTGATTACCCTCAAATACACGCAAAGCAACTCCGTCTGCCTGGCAAAAGACGGACAGGCCATTGGCATTGGCGCCGGGCAGCAGTCCCGTGTGCACTGCGTGCGCCTGGCGGCGAACAAGGCGGACATGTGGCACCTGCGCCACCATGAAAAGACGCTCAACCTGCCCTTTAGAAAAGATGTAGGCCGCGCTGCGCGCGACAACGCGATTGAGGCATTCCTGCTGGAGGGCGCGGCCGCCTTTGGTGAAGGCAGGTGGCAGGCGCTGTTTGAGCGGGAACCGGATTATATCAGCGCGGATGAAAAGAAAGACTACTTGGCCGGCCTGTCCGGCGTTTCCCTGGGCAGCGACGCCTTCTTCCCCTTCCCCGACAGCATCCTGCGCGCGGCGGAAAGCGGCGTCACCTATGTAGCCCAGCCGGGCGGCTCGGTGCGGGATGAGGAGGTCATCGCCTGCTGTGACGAACACAAGATGGTGATGGCGATGACGGGCCTGCGGCTCTTCCATCATTGAGGTAATGCAAATGAAGATATTGGTGATTGGATCTGGCGGGCGGGAGCACGCGGTGGTCAAGGCCATCAAAAAAAGCCCTCTGTGCGATACAGTGTACGCCCTGCCCGGCAACCCCGGCATGACGGAAGCCGTGCTGCTGCCCGGCAACCCGCTGGATATTGACAAAACAGTGCGCATGGCGCGGGAATACCACATCGATTTTTGTATCGTCACGCCGGAGGACCCGCTGGCAGCAGGCCTTGTGGACGCGCTGATAGACGCGGGCATCCCCTGCTTTGGCCCCAGCCAACAGGCCGCGCGGATTGAATCCAGCAAGGTGTTCTCCAAAAATCTGATGCAAAAATACGGCATCCCCACAGCAAGCTTCAGGGTGTTTGATGAGCTGGCGCCCGCTTTGGACTATGCCAAAGCCCAGCCCTACCCCCTGGTGATCAAGGCGGATGGCCTGGCGCGCGGCAAGGGCGTGGTGATCGCGCAGGATGTTGAGGAAGCGGAGCAGGCCCTCAAGGGCATGCTGTCCGGCGCGGACTTTGGGGAAAGCGGCAAGCAGGTCATCATTGAAGAAACGCTGCAGGGGCCGGAGGTATCCCTGCTGTGCCTGGCGGACGGGCAGACCATTCTGCCTTTGGTATCCGCCATGGACCACAAGCGTGCCAAGGACGGCGATAAAGGCCTCAACACCGGCGGTATGGGCGCCATCGCCCCCTCCCCCCTGTTTACAGCGGATTTGGCGGAGTACACAAGAAAACAGATTCTGGAACCCACCATGGCCGCCATGCGGGCGGAGGGCTGCCCGTTTGCCGGCTGCCTGTTTGTGGGCTTGATGCTGACCAAGGACGGCCCCAAGGTGCTGGAATACAACGCCCGCATGGGCGATCCGGAGACCCAGGCGGTGCTGCCGCTTCTGACAAGCGATTTGCTGGCCCACCTGATTGCCTGTTCCAAAGCCAGCCTGCATTTGGAGCAGCCCCAGTTTTTAGATGAATCCGCCTGCTGCCTGGTGCTGACCTCCAAGGGCTATCCGGAGCAGTTTGAAACCGGCTTCCCCATCACGGCAAGCGAAACGGACGCGCAGGTGTGCTTCGCGGGCGTGAAGGAGCAGAACGGGCAGCTGGTCACCGCCGGCGGCCGGGTGCTGAGCGTCACCGCGGTCAAACCCAGCTTGAATGAAGCGATATTGGCGGCCTATGCCGCGGCGGAACACATTGATTTTAAGGACAAAACCTACCGGACAGATATTGGGCAAAAAGCCTTGAAGGGGTTATAAAAAGATGATTAAACGGCTGTATGTGGAAAAACGGGAAGGCCTGGCACACGAAGCGCGCGCGCTGCTGACAGAATTGCAAACCGGCCTGGGGCAAACCCAATTGACCGGGCTGCGCGTCATCAACCGCTATGATGTGGAAGGCTTGAGTGAGGCAGAGTTTGAGCAGGCCATCCACACGGTGTTTTCTGAGCCGCCGGTGGACACGGTGAGTGAGGAGCTGCAGGCTTCAGAAGAAGAAACTGTCTTCGCGGTGGAATTTTTGCCCGGGCAGTTTGACCAGCGGGCGGACTCCGCCATGCAGTGCATCCAGATGCAGACGCAAAAGGACCGGCCTGTGGTCAAAAGCGCCAAAGTCTATGCCCTCACAGGCGACTTGTCAAAGCAGGACATGGACGCCATCAAAAATTACCTGATCAACCCGGTGGAGATGCGGGAGGCTTCGCTTGAAGTGCCTTCCACCTTGCATACCGCGGCGCACACCCCGCCTGCGCCCCCGGTGCTGACTGGCTTCCGCCAGATGCAGCCGGAGGAGATGACCGCCTTTTTAAAGGAATACAGCCTGTCCATGGACACGGATGACCTGCGCGTGTGCATGGACTACTTCATCAAGGAGGACCGCGACCCCACCTTGACGGAGATGATGGTGCTGGACACCTACTGGTCCGACCACTGCCGGCACACCACATTTTTAACCCACATCACCGATATCACCTGCGAGGACCCGGTGATTGAGGAGACCTTGAAGGATTATTTAAAGACGCGCGAGGCGATTGGCACGAAAAAGCCTGTCACCTTAATGGATGTTGCCACCATCGCGGCCAAAGCCCTTAGCAAGCAGGGCCTGCTGCCTGAGGTGGAGGAGAGCGAGGAAGTCAACGCCTGCACCATCCGCGTCAAGGTTGATACGCAAAACGGGCCGGAGGACTGGCTGCTGCTGTTTAAGAACGAGACGCACAACCACCCGACAGAGATTGAGCCCTTTGGCGGGGCGGCCACCTGCATCGGCGGCGCCATCCGCGACCCGCTCTCCGCCCGGGCTTATGTGTATGCCGGCATGCGCATTACAGGCGCCGGGGACCCCACCCAGCCCATCGCGGAGACCATCCCCGGCAAGCTGCCCCAGCGGCAGATCTGCACGAATGCTGCTGCCGGCTTTTCCAGCTACGGCAACCAGATTGGCGTGCCTACCGGCTGCGTGAAGGAGATCTATCACCCCGGCTTTGCCGCCAAGCGCATGGAGTGCGGCGCGGTGCTGGGCGCGGCCAAGGCCGACTATGTGCGCAAGGAGCGCCCCGCGCCAGGGGACGTGGTCATCCTGGTGGGCGGCCGCACCGGCCGGGATGGCTGCGGCGGCGCGTCCGGCTCCTCTGTGGCGCACACCACCGAATCCGTCACCGAAGCCGCGGCCCAGGTGCAAAAGGGCAACGCGCCGGAGGAACGCAAACTGCAGCGCCTGTTTTTAAACCCCGAAGCCACCCTGTTGATTAAGCGCTGCAACGACTTTGGCGCGGGCGGCGTGTCCGTCGCAATTGGCGAGTTGGCGGACGGCCTTGATATCAACCTGGACAAGGTGCCCGTAAAATATGAGGGCTTAAGCGGCACGGAATTGGCCATCAGTGAATCCCAGGAGCGCATGGCCGTGGTTTGTGAGCAGAAGGACGCAGCGCGCCTTTTAGAACTCGCGGCGCAGGAGAACCTGGAAGCCGCGGTAGTGGCCGAGGTGACCGAAAGCCCGCGCCTGGTGATGCGCCATGAGGGCCGCGTCATTGTGGACTTGGCGCGCAGTTTCCTTGACGAAAACGGCGCGCGCAAGCAAACCGCCATCCATATCCAGCAAGGCGCGTATGAACAAATAACGCCAAGCGGCAGTTTTTCTGATGCCCTGCTTTCGCAGGCGAAGGACTTAAACGGCTGCTCCCAAAAAGGCCTGGTGGAGTTGTTTGACAGCACCATCGGCGCGGGCACCGTCCTTTTCCCCTTGGGCGGCAAGCACAAGCGGACTGTGCCGTCTGCCATGGTGCATCAACTGCCCGTGCCCGGCGGCACCAACACCGCCTCCTATATGAGCTTTGGCTACAACCCTTTCATCAGCGCGCAAAGCCCTTATCACGGCGGCTACCTGGCGGTGGTGGAAGCGGTGTCCAAGCTGATCGCGGCGGGCGCGCCCTATGAGATGATCTACCTGACCCATCAGGAATACTTCCCCCGCCTGGCGAATGACCCCACCCGCTGGGGCCTGCCGCTGGCTGCCCTGCTGGGCGCCTACCGCGCGCAGATGGGCCTGTCCTGCGCGGCCATCGGCGGCAAGGACTCCATGAGCGGCAGCTTTGAGGACCTGGACGTGCCGCCCACCCTGATTTCCTTCGCGGTGACAGCGGCGGACAAGCGCCGCGCGATCTCCCCCGAGTTCAAGGGCACAGGCCACGCTGTGCGGCTGATTAAACCCGAGCTGGGCGCGGATGGCCTGCCCACAGAGGACTCTTTGAATGCTGTGTACCGCCTGGTGGCGGAGCTGCTGGCCCAGAAGAAAGCCATTTCCTGCGCGACGCCTGCCTGGGGCGGCATCGCCTACGCCTTAACCCAAATGGCGATTGGCAACCACATCGGCATGAAAATTGACGCGCGCATAACAAAGGACGAACTGTTCGCGGACAATTACGGTGCCTTCATTCTGGAGATGGCGCAGGACGCGGAGGTCGGCACCCTGCTGGGCTATACGCAGGAGACACCGGCCATCACATGGCAGGATGAACAGGTGCTGCTTGATGAATTGCTCCTGGCGTATGACAGCAAGCTGGAGGGCGTGTACCCCGTTGGCGCAGCGGACAAGGGCAAGCCAGCGCCCATCGCCCAGCCCCAAAAGCGGACAGCCAAGGGCGTACACATCGCCAAGCCCAGGGTCATCATCCCCGCCTTCCCCGGCACCAACAGCGAGGTGGACAGCGCGCGCGCTTTCCAAAAAGCGGGCGCTGACGCCCAGGTCTTCCTCATCCGCAACCTGACAGGTGATGCGGTGGCGCAGAGCATCCGCGAGCTGGCGGACGCGATCACATCCGCCCAGATGCTCTTTATCCCCGGCGGCTTCTCCGGCGGCGATGAGCCGGACGGCTCCGGCAAGTTCATCACCGCCCTCTTGCGCAGCAGGCCTGTGATGGACGCCATCAACGAGTTGATCAGCACCCGGAAAGGCCTGGTCGGCGGCATCTGCAACGGCTTCCAGGCGCTGGTGAAGACCGGCCTCCTGCCTTCGGGCAAGTTTGCCGTGATGAACGCGGACAGCCCCACGCTGACACAAAACCTCATCGGGCGCCATCAGTCCCACCTTGTAACGGTGCGCGTAGCTTCCACCCTCTCCCCCTGGTTTAGCCGTTATGAAGTGGGCAGCACCTACACACTGCCCATCTCCAACGGGGAAGGCCGCTTCCTGTGCTCCAGCGCACAGTTTGACGCCTTCTCTGAAGCCGGCCAGGTGGCGGCGCAGTACGCGGACCCTGACGGACAGCCCAGCATGGACATCCGCTACAATCCCTCCGGCTCCGCCTATGCCATTGAGGCCTTGACCTCGCCAGATGGCCGGATCATGGGCCGGATGGGCCACTCCGAGCGCATGCTGGACGGCCTGTACAACAACCT
>LSQX01003164.1_pt3 | contig 17221 bp, 26 predicted proteins | sample 654561 | NCBI WGS metagenome assembly LSQX01 (sample SAMN04489861, study PRJNA283612) | anaerobic digester metagenome | isolation source: 4 biogas reactors fed with cattle manure at either 37C or 55C with and... | place: Denmark: Kongens Lyngby | collected 2014
CCCAAAGCGGATGAGCCTGCGGCAGAGGAGCCTAAGGCCGAGACCGAGGAGGCAGACTGATGGCAGTCAAGGTATCCGAGATAAGGGGCATGACCGCAGAAGAGCGTAACAGCAAGCTCAAGGAGCTTCGCGACGAGCTGATGCACGAGAGGGGAGTCGCCGCCATGGGCGGTGCCCCGACCAATCCCGGAGCTATACGCTCTATAAAGACCGGAATAGCCCGCATATTGACTGTGCAGAGGGAGGAGGACGAGATCTGATGGCGGAAATCTGCCCTGTTTGCGGACTCCCCGGAGAGCTGTGCATGTGCGAGGAGATCGCACGTGAGCAGCAATCCGTGAGAATATCCATGGACAGCCGCCGCTACGGCAAGATGGTGACTGTCATAGACGGGATAGACGAGAACGACATCGACATCAATGACCTCGCAAAGAAGCTCAAGAACAAATGCGCCGCCGGAGGCACTGCCAAGGACGGACGCATAGAGCTTCAGGGAGACCATAAGAAAAAGGTCAAAGCGGTCCTTGAAGAGATGGGGTTCAAAACGGAAGTAGTCTAGATGAGAAGGAGTGATTTCATGAGATCTGAATTGATAGGCATGGACGTCGAGGTGCTCTCCGCACCCTGTTATGCGTGGATCGCAGGCAGGATAGTGGATGAGACCAAGAACACATTCACCGTTGCCACGGCCAGGTCCGAAAGGATGGTGCCGAAGAAAGGCAACCAGTTCAAATTCATGCATCACAACGAGGAGTTCGTAATCGCAGGATCAGAAATACTGCACCGACCAGAAGACAGGATAAAGAAGGTTAGGTGAAAATCATGGCAACAAAGAACATAGGAATCAACGTCACACCCCCCGAGGCAGAGTGCCAGGACCCCCACTGTCCGTTCCACGGCAGTTTGTCGGTCAGGGGCCAGACGCTCGACGGCAAGGTCGTATCCATCTCAATGGGGACGGCCGTCGTGGAGCGCAAATATATGAAATATCAGCAGAAATACGAAAGATACGAGAAGAGGTCGAAGAAGTATCCGGCCCACCTTCCGGCATGCATGAAGCTGGAACCCGGGGATAACGTCACCATAATGGAGTGCCGCCCTCTGAGCAAGACCGTATCCTTCGTCATAGTGGAGAAGAGGGATTGAGATGAAAGGGATTGCCGGAAGACAGACCAGGGGACTCCAGAACGGATCCAGATTGGATGTGGTGGATAACTCCGGGGCCAAGCAGATAGAGATAATAACGGTCCCCAAATATCACAGCGTCCTCAATCGCGTACCCTCTGCAGGAGTGGGCGATCTCATCATAGCGTCCGTCAAAAAGGGGACGCCTCAGATGAGAAGGCAGATAGTATTCGCGGTCATTGTCCGCCAGAGGCGTCCGATGAGACGCGCTGACGGGACCATGATCTTCTTCGAGGACAACGCCGCGGTCATAACGACCGACACCGGCGAGACGAAGGGGACTGACATAAAGGGCCCCGTCGCCAGGGAGGCCGCCGAGAGGTGGCCCCGTGTATCGGCGACAGCGAACATGATAGTGTGAGGTGGGGAGAATGGTAAGCAGCAAAGCAAGGACTCAGAGGAAGAAGGGAGCGAATGCTCCTCTTCACGTCAAGAGGAAGATGTGCGCAGCCCACCTGAGCGACGATCTCCGCAGTGAGTACGGTGCCCGCACGGCAAGGGTCTGCCGCGGTGACACGGTGGCAGTGCTTCGCGGTGACGAGGATTTCCGCGGCACGGAAGGAAAGGTCGTGGACGTGTCCACGGACACAGGCTGTGTCACAGTGGAAGGGATAACGATCAAGCAGGCGGACGGAACGGAGACAGCGCGCCCGGTGCACGCATCCAATCTGGTGATAACGAAGCTGAACCTTGAGGATGAGTGGAGAAGGGATTCCCTCAGCAGGAAGGAGGCCAAACAATGAGCAGACATATGAAGAGACTGACCGCACCCAGGGCGTGGCCCGTGAAGAGGAAGGCGGCAGTATGGGTGACGAAGCAGTCCCCCGGCGCACACTCCAAGGAGCGCAGCGTGCCTGCAGTCCTTGTCCTTAGGGACATGCTCGGACTGTGCGACACGGCAAGGGAAGCTAAGAGGATAGTCGCGAACAGGGACATACTGGTTGACGGAAGGGCCTTGAAGGACGCCAAGGCGCCCATCGGGCTCATGGACGTCGTGTCCGTGCCGAAAGCCGATGCGTACTACCGCATGCTCCTGAACCCCAAGGGGAAACTGGCTCTGGAGGCCATATCCAAGGAAGAGGCCGCATGGAAGCTCTGCAGGATCGAGGATAAGGTCCTGGTCAAGGGCGGGAAGATGCAGCTCAACCTCCACGACGGAAGGAACATACTGATAGACAAGAACGCTTACAGCACCGGCGATGTCCTCAAGGTGGAGGTTGACGGGCAGAAGATCCTCGGGAACTTCCCTCTGAAGGAGGGCGCTCCGATACTCATCTGCAGCGGCAAGCACGCCGGTACCGCGGCAACGGTCTCCGAGTACGTGGAGACCAACATCCAGTACGAGAACGTCGTGAAGTTCACGGACGGAAGCGAGACTGTGAAGAGGAACGTCTTCGTCATAGGTGCCAAGGCGCCTGCGGTGAAGCTCCCGGAGGCGGTGTGAGATGTCTGACATGAAACAGCCTTACGTGGATAAAGTGGTCGTCAACATAGGTGTCGGCGAAGCCGGAGAGAGGCTTGTGAAGGCCCAGTCCGTACTGGCATCCGTCACGGGCCAGGAGTCTGTGCAGACCGTATCGAGGACCATAAACAGGGACCTTGGCATACGCAAGGGGATGCCCCTCGGATGCAAGGTCACCCTGAGAGGCGAGAAAGCTGAGGATTTCCTGAAGAGGGCACTCAAGATAAGGGAGGGCCGCATACAGGAATACTCCTTTGACAAAGAGGGCAACATGTCCTTCGGGGTCCCGGACTACACGGATTTCCCCGGTATGAAATACGATCCCGAGATAGGGATCTTCGGAATGGATGTCAACGTTGTGTTGAGGAGACCCGGCGCAAGGATAGCCACGAGGGCGGTCCTGAGGAGGAGAATTCCTTCCAAGCACCGCCTGGACCGCGATGAAGCGATCCAGTTCATGAAGGACAGGTTCGAGATCGAGGTGATCGAGTGAAACCCAAGAAGGAATTCGGCAGGCAGGTCGGCTGCACAAGGTGCGGCCGCCGCAGAGGAATCATCAGGAGATACGGGATGCATCTCTGCCGCCAGTGCTTCAGGGAGATGGCCCCGGAATTGGGGTTCAAGAAGTATTCGTGAGGTGTGAAAAATGCAGAGCGATCCATTGAATGATGCAATGTCCGTCATGAAGAACGCCTCCTCCATAGGAAAGAGCGAGTGCATGATCCAGCCCTCTTCGAAACTCATCGGCCGCGTGCTGAAGGTCATGCAGGACCACGGTTACGTGAACCAGTTCGAGTACATCGAGGACGGTAAGGCAGGCAAGTTCCGCGTGATGATGAAAGGAGCAATAAACAACTGCGGCGTCATAAAGCCCAGGTACTCGGTCAAAGTGTCCGATTTCGTTAAGTTCGAGGCGAGGTTCCTGCCCGCCCAGGACTTCGGAGTCCTCATCCTGACCACCACCGAGGGAGTCATGACGCACACAGACGCCAAGGAGAAAGGCGTCGGCGGAAAACTTTTAGCATATGTCTACTGAGGAATAAAGATGACAATAGCAGGGAAAATCGAAAGCACCATCGCCGTGCCCCAGGACGTCACCGTCTCCATGGACGGGACGACCCTCAGGGTCCGAGGACCCAAGGGCGAACTGAGCAGAAACTTCGCGTCCCCTCGCGTTACAGTTGCCATCGCAGAAGAAGGTGTCACAGTGAGCTGTGAATACCCCCGTACCAAGGAGAAGGCCCTGGTGGGGACGTTCAACGCCCACGTGAACAACATGATATACGGTGTGGTCCACGGATTCACGTACCACCTCAAAGTCGTGTTCTCCCACTTCCCGATGAAAGTCACTGTCAAAGGTGACAAGGTTCAGGTCGATAACTACATGGGAGGCCGTGCGCCACGTTACGCAGACATACTTGCCGGATGCAAAGTCCAGGTGAACGGAGCGGATGTGACGGTTGAGGGCATAAGCATAGAGGCATGCGGTCAGACCGCAGCGAACATAGAGAGGGCCGCCTCCAGGAAAGGATTCGACACGAGGACGTTCCAGGACGGCATCTACATAACCGAGAAATCTCACAAGGTAAGGGATCAAGAATGACCGTCAAGAAGCTCATCGAGCTCCCCGGAATGAAGGACGAGCACATCCCGCTTCTAGAGAAGATGGGGATCAAATCAGTCCGTGACCTGTCCGAAGGCCTCGAGAACGAAGAGGTCGTCAAGGACATCGTCAAGAACCTCCCGCAGATAGGGCCCAAGACGGTGGCCAAGTGGAAGGACCTCCTGGCGGAAGGGCCTGCCGAGAAGGCAGAGGCCGAGCCCGTCAAGGCGAAGAGGAAGGACAAGAAGGAAGTGCTGAAGAAGGAGCCTGAGGCGGTACCAAAGGTGCTGCCGGAGGCCGACGAGGGATACGTACCCAAGGCGAAACCCGAACTGAGCGACGAAGAGGTCGATCAGATGGCCAAGAGGGCAATCATAAGCGGCCGCAGACCCGCCTTCAAGAGGCAGGAGTGGCACAGATATGCTAAGCTCGGAGAGGGTTGGAGAAGGCCCAAGGGCAGGCATTCCAAGATGAAGAGAGGTCTCAAGAGACGCTCCCCGGTCGTGGACATAGGGTACCGCGGACCTGCGAAGGTCAGGGGATACCACCCGTCCGGATTCAGGGAGGTCCTGATTCACAACATAGACGGCCTCGAGTCCGTGGACCCCAAGGTGGAGGCGATCCGCATAGGCGGCACCGTCGGCACCAGGAAGAGGATCGAGATACAGGACAGAGCCGACGATCTCGGAATCAGGATATTGAACAGGATGGTGTGATAATGGACCTCAAGAACCAGAAGAGAATGGCGGCGGAGATCCTCAAATGCGGCGTGAACAGGGTCTGGATAGATCCTGAGAGAATAGAGGAGGCATCCGAATGTATCACCCGCGCCGATGTGCGCACAGCGGTGGCATCCGGGCTCATTCGCGCCAAGCCCAAGAGCGGGACTTCCTACGGAAGGATAAGATATGCTCAGGGCCAGAAGGCAAAAGGTAAGAGGAAAGGACCCGGCAGCAGAAGCGGAAGGGACAATGCCCGCATCAGGGACAAGACCAAGTGGATATCTGTGATAAGACCCATCCGCGATGAGCTGAAGACCCTGCGCGACGAAGGCAGCATAACCCCGTCCGTGTACAGGATGTACTACAGGAGGGCCAAGGGCGGCGTCTACAGAAGCCGCAGGAACCTCAGGATGCACATGATCAGCGCCGGGCATCTAAAGGAGGAGGAGAACTGATGGCAACCGGACCGAGATACAAAGTCGCGTTCCGCAGAAGGAGAGAAGGACGTACTGACTACTACTTCCGCCTCAGGCTCCTTAGGAGCGGGGAGGCAAGGGCAGTGGTAAGAAGGTCCTCGAAGAACCTGACGGTGCAGTTCGCGGAGTTCGACATGGAGGGCGACAGGATACTGGTGACCGCCACGTCCAAGAAGCTGCGCGGACTGGGCTGGGAGCATTCCTGCTCCAGCATCCCTGCTGCATACCTTACGGGATACATGGCCGGGAAGGCCGCCCTGAAGGCAGGCATCGAGTATGCGGTCGTCGATATGGGGCCCCAGAAGCCCCAGAAGGGCGGCGTGCTGTTCGCAGCGGTGGCAGGCATGTGCGACGCAGGGATGGACATACCCCACGGGGATGTGCTCCCTTCCGAGGACAGACTGCTTGGCAGACACATAGACGAAGGCATAGAGGCTGAGATAGAGAGCCTCAAGAAGAAGATGGAGGCTGAGTAACATGGAATGGATCCCTAAGACGAGGCTCGGACAGATGGTACTCAACGGAGAGATCACCACCATGAGCGATGCCCTGAAGACGAAACTGCCTCTCCGCGAGGCGGAGATCGTGGACATACTGCTTCCCGACCTCCAGGACGAGGTCATCGACCTGAACATGGTTCAGAGGATGACGGACTCCGGGAGAAGGGTCAGGTTCTCGATCACCTGCATAGTGGGGAACGGGGACGGATTCATCGGAATCGGGAAGGCCAAAGGCAAGGAAGTGGGCCCTTCGATAAGGAAGGCCATAGACAATGCCAAACTGAACATAATCGAAGTTAAGAGAGGATGCGGGTCATGGGAATGCGGCTGCGGACAGCCCCACTCCCTGCCCTTCGAAGTGCAGGGCAGATGCGGGTCCGTAGAGGTCCTGTTCAAGCCCGCACCCCGCGGGATATCCCTTGCTGTGGGCGACGTGGCCAAGAGCCTGATGACCCTGGCGGGGATCAATGACGCATGGGGATTCGCCAAAGGCAACACGAAGACCAAGGTCAACTATGCCACGGCGACCTTCGAGGCACTGAGGATGACCTCCACCATGAGGGTCACCGAGATGCAGACGCAGAACCAGAACATCGTCAGCGGGCCGGTGGGTGTCACCTATCAGGAGTCCGACATGGATGCGGAGGAGTGAAAATGGCCTACGCAGTCATACGTGTTCGCGGACAGCCCGATGTCAATTATAACATCGACCATACCATGAAGCTCCTCGGACTCAGCCGGGTGAACCATTGTGTCATCGTCCCTGAGGACGATGTCACGAAAGGCATGCTCCAGAAGATCAAGGATTATGTCACGTGGGGCGAAGTATCCGCAGAGACCCTGACGGATATGATACGCGTCCGCGGGAAGATCTCCGGGGATGAGGAACTGACCGACGAGTACATAAAGGAGAATTCCGAATTCCAGGATGCCGGGGAGATGGCGAAGGCCATCATCGAAGGCACATACCGGATGAAGGATGTGGAAGGCGCGAAGGCAGTGTTCCGTCTCCACCCTCCGGTGAAGGGATACGAGGGCAACAAGCGCTCCTACAGGAACGGCGGAGCCCTCGGATACAGGGGAGAGGCGATAAACAACCTGATCGCCAGGATGCTGTGATACAATGCCTAGCAGAACCAGGAAATTAAGAGGCAGCAGGACCCACGGACGCGGTAAGAAGGCCGGAAGAGGCGCAGGCATTACCGGAGGCCGCGGAATGGCCGGCTACAGCAAATCCAAGAAGATGCTGATGCTCAAGACTGACAGGAACTATTTCGGACGTCACGGGTTCAAGAGGCCCCAGTCCGTGGTGGTCGCCGCCGAGAGCAGGGAGACTGTCAACGTCTCCGATCTCGAAGAGAGGATGGGAGAGTATCTGGAGAAGGAATACGCCACCAAGAAAGGTGATGTGTACTCTCTGGACCTGTCCGCAGCGGGCATAAGCAAGCTCCTCGGTGCGGGGAACATAAACCTCAAGGTCAATGTTTCCGTGGAGGAAGCATCGTCCAAGGCCCGCGAGAAGATCGAGGCCGCAGGCGGGTCTGTGACAGTCGCAGACGGTTTCGAAGAGGAATGAGCACATAGCATGATGGGGGGTTAAGATGTCTGAAACGAAGAGTATCCTGTACAAGATCAAGCCTCTCTCAGACAGACTTCCTGCCGTGACCAGGCCGGAAGGGCACATTCACTTCAGGACGAAGATGCTTTGGGTCGTAGCGATCCTAGTCATCTATTTCATCATGACGAATGTGTACGTTTACGGCCTGGATCACGAAAACACTCTGGACCTGTTCGCCCAATACAGGACGATCATGGCCGGAGCCTCAGGCTCCATACTTCAGCTGGGAATAGCGCCCATAGTCACGGCATCCATCATAATGCAGCTGTTCGTGGGAGCTAAGATAATCAAGCTGGATCTCACGGACAGTGATGACAAGGCCTGCTATCAGTCGGTCCTGAAGCTGCTCGTCATAGTGATGATCCTGTTCGAGGCGATACCTCAGGTATTCGGATACCTTGTGCCTTCCCAGTCCTTCACGGACACGTTCACCTCAGGCGGGGCCAAGACCCTGATAATCCTACAGCTGGCACTGGGGTCCTACATAGTGTTCCTGATGGATGAGGTGGTGTCCAAATGGGGCATAGGGAGCGGGATATCCCTCTTCATAGCCGCCGGTGTGGCGGAAGCTCTGTTCACAGGGACCCTGAATTGGAATCCCATAGACTCGTCGGCAGCTCTGAGCATGTCCAATCCTCCGGGAGGAACGATCCCGAAGGCCATTTACATTATATCCAACACCACCCCTGAGCAGATGTCATCCTTCGGCTACGAGCAGATACTGCTGTCCCCTCCCAATCCGATGATCGCCCTGATAGGGACCATATTGATTTTCCTGCTCGTGGCGTATTTAGAATCAAGTCGCATAGAACTGCCTTTGTCCCATGGCTCGGCCAGAGGGGCCAGGGGACGGTACCCCATCAAGCTGATCTATGCCAGCAATATACCTGTGATATTGATGTCGGCCCTGCTGGCCAACGTCAGCATGTTCGCCCTGCTGTTCTTCACCAATGATTTCCTGAGCAGCATTCCGTTCCTGGGAGGCAACAGCTATCTAGGGTTCTTCGAATCAGGGCAGACTGCCGCATCAGGAGGTTTGGCATGGTATCTTTCCGCACCCTCCGGGGTGACGGAATGGCTGCTGCCGATAATCAATCCCGTCACATACGGTAATGGTCACACGCCGCTTCTGAATCTGATGCGCGTGTTCATCTACATGTCTGTGATGGTGCTCGGATCCGTTCTGTTCGCTAAATTCTGGGTGGAGACCACCAATATGGGTCCCAGATCCGTGGCCTCCCAGATCCAAAGGAGCGGGATGCAGATACCGGGTTTCAGACGTGATCCCCGCGTGTTGGAACGTGTGCTGGAACGATACATACCTGCCGTAACGGTCCTGTCAGGAGCCATAGTCGGGTTATTGGCGGCCTCCGCAGACCTCATAGGCACCACAGGCAATGCCAGCGGTACCGGTGTGCTGCTGACCGTGGGCATTCTGATCCAGTTCTATGAGGCCATGGGCCGCGAGCAGATGATGGAGATGCACCCCGTCATGCGCGGATTCTTCGGAGATGATTGAAAATGGCAACACAGAAACCCCCAGCAATGCCAGATATGGAAAATATGCAGATGCCGAGCATGATGCCGATGATGGTGATGATGTTCCTCATCCTGGCACTTTACATGATAGACGGCAGCAACAATACGATAGGGAGGATTCTCAACTACGTACTGGGCTTCCTGGACTTCGGCGGCCAATATCCTGTGGCCACACTGATGCTGGCCGGAGCGATCATGATAATCCTCAGCACGGTCCTGAGGTCATTTGCCACTGATACGGTCGGGCAGGCGAAGAATCAGAGCAAGATGTCCGCATTCAATAAGGAGCTCAAGCAGGCGCGCATGGAGAACAATCTCTACAAGGTGAAGAAGCTCACAGAGATGCAGCAGACCATGATGGCCGATAACATGTCCTCTATGAACAGTACCATGAAGGTCATGCCGTACACAATGCTGGCGATCATCCCAATCTTCCTTTGGATAAGGTACTTCATCGCCGTGACCGTCGCCGAAGCCGGTACATTGATAATTAACATACCGTGGTCCGCTGCAGGTGTCAGTCTGTCCCGCGTGCTGTGGTTCATGCCGTCCTGGATTTTGATATACACTCTTATCTCGATCCCTTTGGGACAGATCATAGCAAGGGTCGTCAGGACATACCAGTTCAGGAAGAGGCTTCAGGAGCTGGATGAGACGGAGACCGCAGAGGCGGTATGAGGATAACGATAAGCGGTCCTCCCGGATCGGGCAAGACGACCGCATGCAAAGGTCTGTCCGAGGCACTGGGTCTTAAAGCCGTAGTATTCGGCACCCTGTTCAGGGAGATGGCCAAAGAGAAGGGACTGACCCTTGCCGAGATGGGGGATTTGGCGGAGCGGGACCCGTCCATTGACAAGGTGATAGATGAGCGCCTCCTGCAGATTGCCAGGGAGAATGAGGACATAATCCTGGAATCCCGATTATCAGCCCATATGCTCTCCCGAAACGGGATCGATGCATTCAAGATCTATCTGGATGCCTGCATAGGCGTCCGCTGTGAAAGGGTCTGCTGCCGGGAAGGGGATACACTGGTAACCGCCACCTCTGATACGGAGAAGAGGCAGATATCCGAAGCGGCAAGGTACAAGAAGTACTACGGTATCGACATAAACGACATGAGCGTCTATGATCTCGTGATAAATACGGATCACCTTACTCCGGAAGAGGTTCTGGAGAAGATGCTGGTTGCCATAGAGGGATGAAATTGCTGATCAAGGACCCGGATGCCCTGAAGGACCGATGGGGCAAGAGGCCGTCTGACAGGACCGCGGGAGAACTGCTGTCCTCCGGCGTTGTGGCCTTGGATAAGCCCGAAGGCCCCACATCCCATCAGGTCACCGCCTGGGCCCGGGATGCGATCAAGGTTGAAAGGATCGGTCACGGCGGCACTCTCGACCCTCAGGTCAGCGGAGTGCTGCCCCTGTGTCTGGGGAAAGCCGTCAGGCTCACGGATCTGGTACTGTCCTCAGATAAAGAGTATGTCTGCGTGATGTCTTTGCACGGGGACAGGCCCGTGGAGAAGATCCGCAGCGTGGTGTCAACATTCGTAGGCAGGATATACCAGACCCCGCCGGTAAGGTCCTCCGTCAAAAGGCAGATGAGGATAAGGAATGTATCCTCTCTTGAGATCCTCGAGATCGAAGGAAGGGAGATACTCTTCAAAGTGTCCTGTGATGCCGGCACGTACATAAGGACCCTGTGCGTGGATATCGGGGAAGCATTGGGCTGCGGAGCGCATATGGTGCAGCTCAGAAGGTCCCGGTCCGGGTCCATGGAGGAGTGCAATGCGACATCGCTTCAGGACCTGAGGGATGCTTATGTGTTCTGGCAGCAGCACGGCAGGGATGCGTGGCTCAGGTCGATCGTGATGCCCGTGGAGGTTCTTGCGGAGCCTCTTCCCAAGGTGATAGTCAAGGCCACGGCGGTGGACGCATTGTGTCACGGTGCCGATCTCACCGTGAAGGGGATACATATGCTGGATGAGGACATAAGGCGCAATGCCCTGGCAGCCGTGATGACGGCCAGAGGGGAGTTGGTGGCGATAGGTCATATGCAGATGTCAACATCGAAGATAATGGCCTCCGAACAGGGAGTGGCCGTCAAGATAGAGCGTGTCATGATGGATGCAGGTCACTATCCTCGGATGTGGAAATACTCCACAGACCTTGGGGACGAATAACCGTTATAACTTGGAAGCCCTTTGTTCCTGAAGGAAAGCTATGTTGAAAAGGAAGAAGGTGCTTCTGCAGGAAACGGAGTTCGAGCTGGGCAAGTTCGATATGGAAGCCGAGGGCATGTACCGCAATGTGGAGGCTTATTTTTTCGATGTCAGGCCGAACAGAGGGTTCTATGCCAGGGTGGAAGCATCCTCGCCCATAGACGTAGGGGTCATGGGCACTGACGGATTCAACCTCAGTTTTAATCAGGGCGTTACGGATTTATCCATAGGCCCCCTTCCGATAAAGGAGAAAGGTAACATGTCGCTTGTCCTGGGAACATATCCTGGGAACAGGTCGAATGTGAAAGTATCAGCCTGGATGGAATGATATGAAGCTCTTCAGAGGCGGCAGGACGGTTTTTCTGGTGCAGGATAACAGGCCGAAGATGGACATCCTGTCGAAATATGACAAGCTTCTGATGTTCATATTCACCCTCTCTGTGATCGTATGCTTTGTCACATCCGTTCTGTTGTTGAGCTTTACAGATTTTGGCTTCATTGACGTGGCACCACTGATCTCGGCGCCGTTGCTCATAGTGGGCCTGCTCGTCTATCTGAACACCTCGAAAAGGTTCCTCCTCTTAATCATAGCAGCGGTCCTGATTCTTCTTTACGTCATATTCGATGTCAGCTTCACGATCCTGCTGATAATAGGCTTCATCCTCGTCGGATCAGTCGGCGTTGCGGCGATAGTGTCAGTCCTGCAGAAGAGGATGTTCTACAGTATCGTCGCTTCTGTGGAATATATGAATGTGAAGGAGAGGCTGTCGATCAAGGATCAGATAGTATCCTTCATGTTCAACATCCCCCACGATATGGATTCCAGGAGCCTGACGATGGATTATAACATGAAGCGTGCGTCCTTCCCATGGAACGAGGTCGCAGAGACGATCTACATGGGCCTGATGGTGGGAACATTCCTGTGGATCTATATGTCCATGAACCCGTCGTTCAGGTCTGTCACCGGCATATCCGCTGAACATCTCTATGCCTTCCTGCTGCTGCTCTACATGCCGATAGTGGTCATGCCGTGGTCCATATTCAGATCCCTTAAGGTGCGCATCGAGACCAGGTACAGGGACTTCATGCTCTATGACGGGGTGAAGGATACGCTGAAGAGGATGGTAGTTCCGATACTGGCGACCGTTGCGTTCATAGCCCTGGCAGCCAGCACGACCGGCATAAAATCCGTACTGCTGTTCATAGTACTGTCTATCGTGGTGAACGTGGTCATCATCGTTCTGACGTCGGCGGTCTATTACAAATTCTTCGAGAGTAAGATCGTCGATGATATCGTATCCAAATGGAGGGTCTTCCGTCCGGTATCCCTGCTGATGAAGGTCGATGACGAGGCTGCCGGCATGAGGCAGGAGCTCCCCGGGACTCCCAAAAGGGACAGGAATGATTACGGGAAGCTGGAGTTCATCGATTAGAACATCCCGTCGTTGGCCCTGCCCGGCTTGGTGAGGGATTCCAGTATGGGCATGAATATCTTGCCGGATGCGAATCCGTCGGTTCTCTCAGCTCCGATCAGCTCCGGTTCCCTGTCGCTGGTGAAGATCACCTGGCACTTCTGATATCCGCCGGACAGCGACACGAATGGGCGGTCGGTGTCCTCAGCTATGCTGAGTATGACGTCAGCAAGGAACTGCAGATCCTCCGGGTCAGTATCCTCCGGGAACTGTACGTTGAAGGAATGAAGTCCGTTCGTTCCGTTGAAAAGGTAAAGTACCTCCCTGGGCTCCATTAGCTCACAGAATCTCTTGCCGTTCTCCCCTTCAGAGGCTATCTCCATAACACGTCTTTTCCAGACATCTGCGAATTCAAGGTACAGGGCCTTCTCGCCCAGGATCTTCCACATGCCCGCTGTATCTGTCTTCTGCCATTAATTAGTTATTCACTGCCGCGGTCCAAGGAATGTTTAATAATGCCACGGCCTTGTGGTGACGAGCGCAAATGGCCGAGAGTTTCACAGTTACTCCATGGGAGGTTACCGGGGATATAGACTATGAAGAGCTTCAGAGGAGGTTCGGCACAACACCCGTCGATGAGAAGCTTCTCGGGAGATTCAGGAGGTACGGCGACCTTCATATGATGCTGAGGCGGGGTATATTCTATTCCCACAGGGATATGAACATCCTTCTTGACGAGTATGACAAAGGGAACGGATTCGTCCTCTATACAGGCCGCGGCCCCTCCGGGAACACTCACCTGGGCCATATAATGCCGTGGATCCTGAACAAATGGATCCAGGATGTCTTCGATGTACCGATGTACTTCCAGATGACTGATGATGAGAAGTTCCTGTTCAAGGACCTCTCTCTCGAGGAGACCAGGAGCATGGCGTACGAGAACGCCCTCGATTTCATAGCGCTCGGATTCGATCCGGATAAGACCAAGATAATCCTGGACACCGAGAATATAAAGACGCTCTATCCGATAGCTCTGAAGGTGTCCAAGAAGGTTAATTTCTCTACTGCGAGAGCGGTCTTCGGGTTCGAGAACAGCACGAACATCGGAGCGATATTCTATACTGCGATACAGTCAGCCCCTGCATTCCTGGCCACGGAGCAGCAGGGGAAGCAGGTCCCGTGCCTGATTCCCTGCGGCATAGATCAGGACCCGCATTTCAGGGTCAGCAGGGATGTGGCGCCCGGCCTTGGATATCCGAAACCGAGCATGCTGTACTGTAAGATGTTCCCCGGCCTGGGCGGCGGGGATAAGATGTCGTCCTCAGACCCGAATGCTACGATATTCACCACGGACACGCCTAAAGAGGTCAAATCCAAGATCGGCCGCGCTTTCACCGGAGGTCGTGTCTCCGTCGATGAGCAGAGGAAACTGGGGGGGAACCCGGAGGTCTGCGCCGTCTTCAAATATAATTTCTGCATGTTCGAGAAGGACGACCGTAAGGTCGAGGAGATGTCCGAGAGGTGCAGGAGAGGGGAGATCCTCTGCGGTGAATGCAAGGCGGCGCTCACGGAAAAGATAAACGTGTTCCTGGAAGATCACCAGGCAAAGAGGGAAGAGGCAAAGGAGATTATAGGCTCCATGACCTTCGAAGGATTCGAATGGTGAGTGCATGAACGTTATCGAAAGTCTCAGCTACAATGAGAAGAAGCTACTGCTGGCACTTGATGAGGTGGGAGGCAGCACCACTCCGGAGGAGATGATCGGATCCGGGAAGTTCGACCTCGAAGTAGAGGTGATGGGCGCAGCATCATGGCTCTCCACCAAGGAATTAGTGACCATCACAGAGGAACAGACCAAGTATTACGCGCTCGCGGATCGGGAGGTATTGCTCAAAGGCCTCCCTGAGAGAAAGGCCCTGAGGGCCATACATGAGGCCGGAGGCCAAATGCAGATGGCGGATCTTGCCAAGGCGCTGCCCGAAGGAGAGGACAGGATAGCCATAGGGTGGCTCAAGAGGAAAGGGCTGACTGAGATAAAGAGCAGTATCCTGTCGCTCACGGATCAGGGCAGTGCGGTGCTGAAGGGTGAGATGCCGGATGAGGAGCTGCTCAGGGAACTGGCTGCAGGGCGCATCCCTGAGAGCGATGCGGATCCGAAGGTGATCAAGGACCTCAAAGGCAGGCAGGGCATGATATCCGAGATCATCGAAACCGAGAGGATCATATCCCTTACGGACGGCGGCAGGAAAGCGCTCGCATCGGGAATAGAGCTCAAGGAAGAGATAACCCAGATGACGGACATCATCATCCAGAGCGGTGCATGGAAGAATGCGGAGTTCAGGAAGTATGATATCAATACCTTTGCACCTGCCGTATATCCGGCGAAGAAGCACCCCCTCTCCCGGCTCGGGGATGAGATAAGGCGCATGTTCACAGATATGGGATTCACAGAGATAGACGAAGAGTACGTACAGCCTGCATTCTGGGACATGGATGTTCTCTTCGTACCTCAGGACCATCCGGCCAGGGAGCTGCAGGATACATTCTATCTGGATAAGCCGTCAAGGATACCGGTGGATGATGAGGAACTGATCGGTAAGATCAGAGACATACATGAGCACGGCGGGGACACCGGATCTGCCGGATGGGGCGGCGAATGGTCCAGGGACATGGCGGAGCAGGCGATGCTCAGGACCCACACGACAGTGAACACGATAGCCTATGTCGCGGCGCATCCGGATGCACCTGCCAAGGCGTTCTCCCTGTCCCGCATATTCAGGAAGGAATCCATCGATTCCACGCATCTTCCGGAGTTCACCCAGATCGAGGGCATAATCATCGATGAGAACGGCAACTTTGACATGCTGGTCTCCGTCATAAAGGAATTCTATTCAAGGATGGGATTCGATACCATTCGCATAAGGCCTGCTTATTTCCCGTATACCGAGCCGTCATTGGAGTTGGAGGTGTTCTTCAACGGCAAGTGGATGGAGCTCGGAGGCGCAGGGATATTCAGACCTGAGGTCGTGGCGCCATTCGGCGTGAAGCACCCGGTTCTGGCATGGGGGTTCGGATTCGAGAGGCTGGCCATGTTGAAATGGGGTATCACGGACATACGGGACCTCTACATATCAGACATAGATGATCTGAAGAACAGCAGAGTATTCTAATTCAATCCGAGCTCTTTCATCATCAGATCGATCTTCTTCTTCTCCTTGTCCGGTGCTGTAGCACGGGCCTTCATCATCCTGACGACGGCCTGCTGCGGATTCCCGTTCCTGACATCCAGTTTGGCCATAAGAACGAAACGTTCTATGCTGGCACTTATATCCCCCGGAGGGATCCTGACATTTTCAAGGGCTTTTTCCGATTCGTTGAAACGTCCGAGGTCAAACAGTATCCTGGCTATGCGGAGATCTGCCGAGACCGAGTCCTCCATCCCCCTGAGCAGGTTCAGCGCACCTTCCGCATCCCCTTCAGCCAGCATCAGATCTGAACCGTATATCTCGGCCAGTGCACTGTCGTATTCCCTCATCTTCTCGATGGTGTTCTCTGCATCATCAATATCGCCTGAGATGAGGTCTGTCTCGACCCTTGCCGACAGCACATCCACTGCGAATTTCGCCGGCACGATATCGAGCCGCAGCAAAGTGTCGTGGAGATCATCATTTGCCGTTGCAATAAGATCGTACATATTGGCGCTTATCAGTTTGCAAGCTTCTCTGGTGCGTCCCGACTCGACCAGGTGATAGAGGCGTTCATGATGCCTTTCGATGTCAGATCCCAAGATCTCCGTGTCCTCCATCCAATAATCGGCCGCATAACTGTGCCAGGATGCCTTTGCTGCGGGATCCGCGGCTCTCATCATGTTGTCTCTGAGCCTCTCGTCTATCACGGTCAGACCGGAAACATCCGCAGGGATCACCAGCTTGACGGATCTGGGAAGGGAGGATACTGGAACCGGGACTCTGAAAGCGCATGCGGTGCCCAGTGCATAGGAATCAGTCGCATCCAGATTCTCCAGGATTATGTTCGCATCCTGTCTTTTGAGATCCAGGAGCGCATCCACATCGATGCCGTTGTCCTCAGCGTACTTGCGTATCCTGACGGATTCCGACATCCCGGCGGGTGTGAGAAGATAGGATTTTCTCTTGACCTTCCCCCCTTTGATGTGGGTCTGTCTCTCCTCGACATTCCCGCTCTCCCTGAGCTTCTTCAGTTCGATGGAAGCATGGGCCCGGGAGATCCTTATTGAGGTAGCTATACCGTCCTGAGTAAGGTCCCACGGTATGTTGTAAATCTCGGAGGGATCAGTCATCTTGAATCTGTTCAGATGCATTATGATCCTTTGGCCTATGCTTAGGGTGACCATGTTATCGCTCTTAAAAATCCGAACGGGAATATAAAGCCCTGTGACTACGTTAGCACTACATCCGTTAATCGATTAAATGAGGAATGCCCATTCAGGGGTGATGAGGACGCTATT
>LSQX01101046.1_pt2 | contig 17216 bp, 12 predicted proteins | sample 654561 | NCBI WGS metagenome assembly LSQX01 (sample SAMN04489861, study PRJNA283612) | anaerobic digester metagenome | isolation source: 4 biogas reactors fed with cattle manure at either 37C or 55C with and... | place: Denmark: Kongens Lyngby | collected 2014
ATTGACGAGGAGGTCGCGCGCCTCAAGCCGCTGGTGGACGAGGGCGGCTTCATCCCGCACGTGGACCATCGCGTGCCGCCGGATGTCAGCTACGCCGACTACCTCTACTACCTGCAGCGCAAGCGAGAGGTGTTCGGCATCCCTGAGCCGACGGATGCGCCGATGTTCAACACCTGACGCGACCGGCAGCCTGTCCGATCGAGGTGATCGGTATGACGCGAGCAGCAGTTCTTGCGCTCACTGCCCTTCTGATCGGGGGGATGCTTCCCTCCTTCGCACAGGGGCCGAACCGGGACGATCCGCGCGTCATGCAGTTCGTCTACACCGTCTGGCCGCAGCGCGGGCAGCTCTATCACCGCCTCGGCATGACCAACCGCATCGCGGTTGACCCCGCCGAGGTTGACATGACTGCCCCACCCGGCTCCGACCGAACCAACCTGCTTGAGGCCATCGAGCGCTTCAGGCCGGACCTGCAGTACGACAATGCCCGCATGCCAACCATGGACTGGTGGGGCAAGCCCGACGTATCCCCCACGCCACTGGAGTGGATCGAGGAGCAGAAGCAACTCGGCCGCACCGTGCATGACATGATGCGTGAACGAGGCGCCGGGCTCACATTCACCTACGTCTCCGCCTTCCGCATCTTCGGCAACTACGAGCAGCGGGAAGGCTTCTGGGCGTTCTACGACAACTGGGAAGACTACGCTCCGCTGCACTTCGGCCCGAAGCCTCAGGAGGACCCGTGGGACTGGATCTCCATCATTGACGGCGAGCGCCGCCAGTGGCGCGTCAATCCCGACGACTACTACGGCTACCTCCGCTACAACGTGTGCGTGGAGAACCCGCACTGGCGGCAGTACATGGAGGCCATCGCCCGGAATGTCGCCGAGGACGGTAACGATGGCGTCTTCGTGGATAACACCATGCACCGCTGCGAGTGCTCATACTGCCAGCGTGCATTCGAGGAGCATCTGCGAGCAGAGTACACCCCGGAGCAGCTTGAGGAGTTCTTCGGCACAAGAGACGTGACTGCGCTGCGCATCAATTCGCGCGACAGCATCCCGCTGCAGATCGAGACCCAGCGCGTCTGGCAGAAGTCGATGGCGGGCCTGCTTGCTCATCTCAAGCGCGGCGGCAGTGCCGCACACCCCAATGGCGACTTTCTGATCGTCACTAACGGCACCGCCTACGGGCTGCTGCCGGGGTATTGCTCGAACATCACCGACTGGGCGAACGCCGGAATGACCGCCGCCTTTCAGGAGCGGACCGGCGAGCAGATGGGCTGCCCCCAGCATGAGGTCGGCGAGGGGCTGCGCACGAACGAACTGCAGGATATGATCACCTACTACGCCACGGTAGCCGGCCTCGACCGACCACGGGTGCGGGCGAACCCTCAGCAGGATCGCTACTACCTCCGCGCGCGGCCGGAGTCGTTCACGCTGGCAATGTTCGAGGCGCTGGGGTTCGGCGGCATCTTTTGCGACACCGGCAACCTGATCGGCGAATACGGGATCTATCCAAAGACTGAGGCGCTGCGCGAGGAGCTATACAGCTTCTACCACGCGCGCCACGACCTCTACACCGATATGACCTCGGGCGCGGAGGTCGGCGTCATGCTCGCGCTGGTGGATGAAACCCTGGCGGACAACTGGGGCTATGAGCTTGAGGCACAGGCAGTCCGCGACCTGCTGCTGGACCAGCACATCCCGTTCGACCTGCTGCCTGAGGGCGCTCTGACGCCGGAAAAACTTGCGCGCTACCGCCTGATCATCGTCCCCGGCGTCTCCTGCATCGGCGATGAACAGGCAGAGGTGCTGCGCGACTGGGCGCAGGCGGGCGGCGCGTTGATGGCAACCGGCGACGCGGGGATGCGCTATCAGTGTGGCGCACCGCGCGAGACTTCATGCCTGACTGATGCGATGAACGTGCCGTGGCTGTGGCGAGACGGGATGGATGAGAGCATCCCCTTCCGCCACGCCGCCGACTGGTATCGCGGCATGGCCCTCCGGGGGCACAACCCGCTGGCGCGGCTGAACGGACTCTGGGGGCGAGAGGCGTTCATCGAGGAGATGCGTTCGCGGCTTCCGAACAATCCCGCGGCGGTCACATTCGGCTCCGATGCGACTGGAGTGCGCGTGAGCGTGACGCGGCCTCGCGACGAGACTGACCGGCGGATCGTGGCGCACCTGGTCAATTACGATGTGCGCTGGGATGCGGATGTCATCCTTGACAAAGGCAGCATGGACATGCCGCAGACGGCTCACGTTCAGCACAAGAGCCTGACCCTCGCGCTGCGGACGCCACCGGGGACCATAGCGCAGAGCATCCGCCTTCACTCACCCGATACGGCCACCGTCGATGCTCAGTTCGAGCAACTCCGGGACGGCGTGGCTGTCGAGTTACCGGACCTGGCGATCTACGCGGCGGTGGAGGTTGTGCTGGACGATGGCGTGACAGCGGGAGAACGTGCTGTCGCGGACCTGCTCGGTTCGCTCAACATGAAAGATACGCCACCTCTGCTGGTCAATGATGGTGAGGCCGCGCGACCGATCCCGGACCCGCTGACGGATCGCGTCGGAGGCAGCGCCGTCTCGCCGTGGATGGCGCTCGATCAGATGCTGATAGTCCCGCGCCAGGCTGGAGAGACACTCCGCGGCACGGTGGAAGTATCCGACCGCTGGGAGTGGGGCGCGAAGGTCTGGATCTTCGGCCCGGACGGCCTCGTCTGGCGCAGCGGCATCGGCCCGGGGGGGAGCGAAGCTTTCGAGATACGGTGCGAGCAGGCCGGGCTACATGTCATCTGCGGCGATGCGGGGCTGGCGAACTGGCGCGTGAGCGTGGATGATGCGCCGCTACTGATGCCGACGAGCGTGCATCGACCGATGCAGACTTGCGGGATGCCCACTCCGATGCGCTTTTATGTGCCCGAAGGCGTGGGGAGCTTCAGCATCACCACGCGCGCGGCCGATCCGGAGATGCGTGTCACGGTATCGGCTCCGGGCGGCGATCCGGTGCTGGACGTCGAGCTAGAGAGGCGCGAGCAGGTGCACGAGGTGGCCGTCCCGAATGGCGCCGACGGCACCGTCTGGACGGTGCTGGTGAGCCGGGGCGACCGCGACCTGCACCGCACGATGCCGCTGTACTTCAGCGAAGAGATCCCGGGTATGGTCGCGTGCGCACAGTAGTGGAAGAGAGGTGCTTCCGATGGACATGCCGAGCCTGACGAACCCGCTGCGCGGGCTTATCCTGCCGCGTGACACGCGCTCAAGGCGCATCTCAAGCTGGGACACCACCGGAGCGAATGCCGATCGGTGGATCATGCAACCCGGCGAGACGCGGACGATGGCCCAGATCAGCGGCCCCGGCTGCATCAATCACATCTGGATGACCTCAAGCTCCGATGAGCCTGCATGGCCGCGCCGGGTCCTCATCCGCATGTACTGGGATGGACAGGATGCGCCCAGCGTCGAGGTGCCGATGGGCGACTTCTTCGGCGTCGGCCACGGCGCGCTTGCGCAGTTCGAGGCGATGCCGATGAACATGACGCACCACCCCAGCGGCGGCCCGCGCTCGGCCTTCAACTGCTGGTGGCCGATGCCCTTCAGCAGCGGCGCCCGCATCGAGGTCGTCAACGAGGGCGAAGTCTCCCGTCCGCTCTACTTCTACGTGGACTACGAGGAGCAGGATGAGCCGACGCCCGAGCACCTCTACTTCCATGCCTGCTGGCGACGGGAGAACCCCTGCGACGGCTGGGGCGCACCGAATGCCATGGCCGCCGAGCGCAAGCTCAATGAGGCGCCGAACCTCAGCGACGCGGGCAACTACCTCATCCTGGAAGCGGAGGGCAGAGGACATTACGTCGGCTGTAACCTGTCCATCGACAACTGGGATGGCGGCTGGTGGGGCGAGGGCGACGACATGATCTTCATTGATGGCGAAGAGTGGCCGCCATCGCTGCATGGCACCGGTTCGGAGGACTACTTCTCGCACGCCTACGGGATGCAGGACGTGCGCGGTCTGTACCACGGCACCTCGCTCTTCAACCACGGGCATCGCAACTGGGAGGGTAAGTGGACGGTCTACCGCTATCATGTCCCCGACCCGATCGTCTTTCAGAGATCGATCCGCGTGAGCATCGAGCACGGCCACGCGAATCACCGCTCTGACGACTACTCCTCGACGGCTTACTGGTATCAGACGCTGCCCGCGAAGCCGTTCGAGCCGATATTGCCGGTTGAAAAGAGATTGCCGAGGGTATAAAATCGTAGGAGTTTATCTGCTGTGCGGCCGGAGGGGTGACTATGGGACATACGATCCGGCAGGTGACGGCTGCGGTCATCCAGGTGACCGACGAGGTTGGGGTGCTGCATAGAGTACTTTGCGTTCTACGCGATGCCGGTGTGAATATGCTGGCAATCGCCAGTCAGCGACGCCAGGGGACGGCACTGATGGCCATCCCCGAAGACGTGGACACCGTGCGCTCTCTCGCCGCGCAGCAGGGCGTTCATCTACAGACGCGGCAGGTCTTCCTGATCGAGGGCGACGATCGTGTTGGTGCGCTCTGTGAGATCACCAAGGCCATCGCCGACGCGGGTATCAGCATCGAGGATGTCGCCGCACTATCGGCCTCACACAGGTACGCGGCGGTGATAACCTTTGCGGACGCCGATCTTGAGGCGGCTGCCACGATCTTTGGTCTCGCGGATGAGGGTGAGTTCTCCGCACGTCAGACAGCGCAGTAGAGCAGCATTTTGGCGGCGGGCTAACACCCCTGCCCGACCGCCGGCTGGGCGAGCGACCTCCGACCGTACCCCGGAGGTCGCTCGCGCGTACACGGCCTTCCCGTGACATGCATTTCCTGCGCTGGCTGATCTCCCCACTGCACCGCCTCAGAACGCAAACCGCTCCGGCTTCACCGGCCGCCCCGTGGCGATGGACTCATCGCCTGCAAGCGCGATGGCGATCGTGTTCGCCACATCGCGCCCGGAGATCGGCGGCGCGGTATCGTCGATCACGGCCTGCGCAAAGCCGCGGATGACCGGCCCGTACGGATGGCCCTTCACCGGTAGCTCAACCTTGATGATGTCATCAAGGTGATCGTTGATGCGGATGCGGTCGCAGTCGCGCCCGGAGAGGTAAGTCGCCTCCGTCCCGTAGAGCATGAAGTTGCGGAATGACGGCCGCTGGCAGCCGTAGGTGACGCCGAACTTCCCGCACGCGCCGCTCTCGAACTTCAGCGTGGAGATCGCGCAGTCCACGAACGGGTACTCATCGTCGGTCAGGCACTTCTTCGAGCCATACGCGTGTATCTCCACCACCTCGCCCATGCACCAGCGCAGCAGGTCGATCATGTGGCAGCCACCGCCCACGAAAGGCGTGTGCCCCTGCTCTTTGTCGCCGCGCCACCCACTGCGGATCAGGCTCGAGATGTTATGCACATAGTCCGCCTCGCCGTAGAACAACTCGCCGAAGTAGCCGCTGTCGGCGAGCCGCTTGGCCTCGACGATACGCGGGTTCGTGCGCAGCACCTGGTTGATGCCGAGCTTGCAGCCGGACTTCTCCTCCGCCGCAAGCATCGCGTGGACCTCATCCATGCTGATCGCCATCGGCTTCTCACATAGCACGTGGATGCCGCTCTCAAGCGCCGCAATCGTCTGCGGCGCGTGCAGGGCATCGGGCGTGGCGATGAAGACCATCTCGATGTCGTCCTGCGCGAGCATCTGCTCGTAGTCGGTGTACCACGGGATCTCGTACTCCTCCCCCACCTCGCGCGCCGGCGCTTCGAGCACGTCGCATACCGCCACAAGTTCCGTGTTCGGCTGCTCGACCACTGGCTTCGCACGACCGAACGGACTGCGAGCGCTGAGACCGACTACGGCACAACGGATTTTGCGGTCCTCTGACATGCGCGATTCCTCTCCGTCAGTCATTGATGATTCCGTCCAGCGCCCTCAGCAGCGCATCGCGGTGGTTCAGCAGCGCCGACGGGTCGCGGTCCCAGTAGTGGAAGTCCACGTATACCTCCGGCGTCGGATCGAGCAGCGCCTCCAGCCGCTGCTCCTGCCGCGGCCGAAGATCGCCCTCCGCGAGCAACTCGCGCGCCTTCTCGAAGAGCGCGATGTCCACCATGGCGTCGCGCGTGATCTTCAGCCGGATCGATGGCAGCACCTCCCCGCCCTCCTCTCGGGGCGGGTAGACGCGGAAGTTGTTCCCGTTATGCACGCCGCCGTAGGGATAGCCGCCGCGCTTGTCCGAGAGCGTCAGCGTCTCCCAGAAGTCGGCACTCAGATCACCCGCACGAAAGCCCGCCCAGGTAAAGACGCCCTTCGCGCCCGCGAAGTAGCTCATCCACAGCGCGAGGCGATGCTCAACCGCGAGGTTGTCTATCTCCATGTTCGGCGCGTAGATCAGCGGCGCCCGCATCTGCCAGCGCACCGGCAGGTGGCAGTAGTAGTGCCACATCTCCGGCGCCTGCAGATCGCGGTGCTCCTCGGGATCATAGCGGCTCGCTGAGATGTCGGTCATCCAGATGTCGCAGCCCTGCTCCATGTTCTCGTGGAACTCACTCGCGAGGTAGACGCGCACACCCGGATACTTCTCCCGCACCTCCTGGCAGAGCGGGATGTTCTTCTCCGCGAAGGTCGCGTCGTCCGGCTCATCCGGCCCGCGGTAGATCAGGCACTGATCGAGCCATCCGGCAGCTTTGATGTGCTCGTATGCCACCGGCATCTGATCGTCCTTAATGCCGCGCAGATCGAAGAAGCGCTGCCCACGCGCGGCGAGCGCATTGTGCATCGCATCGAACGCCGAGGTCTCCTCCGCGTTCCACAGTCCCGCCAGTGCGTCGGCGGGCTGCATGTGATGGTCGAGCACCATCTCGAACATCCCACGCGCCTGCTCGATAGTAAGCTCGCCACCGCCCCACTTGCGCGCGAACCAGCTAAGAAACGGGTAGGCGTTCGGCTGCAGATCGAGGCCCGGAACGACGTCAATCGTCGCCTCGAGAGACGCGGCCTGCTCGCCATTGCTGAGCGTCAGGCGGCAGGTGATGTCATCACCCGGATGGTCGGCCGGGATCGCGACATCCACCCAGAACGCGGCCAATTCAAGCTCAGATGCAGTCGCCGCACTCTCCGGCACCAGCGGATCCGGCCACCGCTCAGAGTGCAGGCGCGGGTAAGCAGCGCTCGGGCCGGTGGTCACGAACACCTGGCGGAAGATGGTGGCCTCCGCCCCGCGCGGGTTGTCAAGCTCCACCGACAGCGTGTACTCGCCCGCGGGCTCGCCGACACGTGACAGCGCGACTACCTGAAGCGCAAGCGTCTCACCTGCGGCAGCGATGAAGGGGCCGACCTCGGCAGCCTGCTCGCCCGGCAGCCAACTCGGCCCGCGATACCAGTACTTGTTCGGGAAGATCTTCGTCAGGGCGTGGTTCATCCCGAGCGCGAAGTGCGCATCAGGATCATCGGCGAAGCGTGCCTCGTAGCGGGTGAGCGCGTCCCCGAACGGCAGCCCGTAGGGGTCCACCTGATCGGCGATGGCCTTCTCTGCCTCGGGTAGATACTCCGGTGGTGGCGCCGCCGATGCGGCGGACGCGACCAGCAGCGCCGCCAGCACCAGTGCAATCATCATCTCATTCACGCCTATCCCCTCCGTCACTGCCGGAGCCTCAGAGCATCTGTACTTACGCGCCGCCTGAGACGGTCTCGAACGGCCACGCCATGATGCCGCCATCGAGGATCTCGAGGTTGTCGTATCCGCGGTGCGCGAGGATCGTGCATGCCTCCCACGCGCGTAGGCTCGTCTGGCAGTAGAGTACTGCGGTGCCCTCATGCGGCACCTCGTCGGCATGTTCTCGCAGTGTCCCGAGCGGGATCAGCATGCTGCCGGGGATCGCCGTCTCCTCGTGCTCCTGGGGCGACCGCACGTCCACCAGCGTGATCCGCTCGCCGGCGTCAATCCGAGACTGCAACTCCAGCGAGGTCGTCCCGCGCAACAGCCCGTCGAGCTTATTGGCCAGCGTATTCGCGGTGTGGATGATCACATCGAGCGCCTCCGAATACGGCGGCGCATAGGCCAGGTCGAGGTTCGCCACCTCATCAACCGTTAGGCCGGCCGTCATGGCCGTGACCGCCACGTCCACGCGCTTGATGACATCACCCTCACCCACGCCCTGGATGCCTATCAAGCGGCGTGTGGCCTTCTCCGCGATGAGCTTGAGCACGATCGGCTTCGTGCCCGGGTAGTAGTGTGGCTTGTCGGGCGCGGAGACGGTGGCGGAGATGACCGGTATGCCGAGTTCGTTCGCCTGCGAGACAGAGAGCCCCGCGCGGCCGACGTTCCAGTCGAAGATCTTCAGCGCGGTAGTCCCGGCCACTCCGGGGAAGCGCGTGATATGGCCGACTGCGTTCGAACCGGCTACCCGACCTTCCTTGTTGGCGACAGAGCCCAGCGGGAGGAAGCAGTCCGTGCCCCGGACGAAGCATGTCTTCTCGGCGCAGTCGCCTGCGGCGTAGATGTTCGGGTCCGATGTCTGCATGTAGTGGTTGACGTGGATCCCGCCCGACACGCCGATCAGCAGGCCGGCGCTACGCGCAAGCTCAACGTTGGGGCGAATGCCGACGCTCTCCAGCACCAGTTGCGCAGGGAACGCCCCCGAACTTGTCACGACCCGCGCCACGTGACCGTTGTCGTCACCCTCTATGCGCTCGACCCTCGTGCCGTTCAGTACCTGCACGCCAACTTCGCGCATGTGATCCTCAACCAGCGTTGACATCTCCGGGTCGAGCATTGGCAGGACATGCGGGAGCATCTCCACGATGCTGACCGCACTCCCGCACTCGGTAAACGCCTCGGTCATCTCCATCCCGATCAGCCCGCCACCTATGATCGTCACTCGGGGGCAGGTGCCGTTGAGGATCTCGGTGCGAAGGCGGTCCGCATCCTCCACGCGCTTCAGTTGCAGGACATTGTCAAGCTCACTTCCGGGGATGGGCGGGTGGAAAGGCTCGGCGCCGGTGGCGAGTATGAGCTTGTCATACGGTAGGCGCCGTACCTCCCCGCTGTGCAGATCGCGCACCTCGAGTTCCCGCGCATCCCTGTCGATCGCCACTGCCTCCGTGCGATTCAGAACATCGATGTCCTTCACCATCGCGAAGAACTCCGGATCGCGCAGAACGCCGATCGGCGTCGCCATCAGGTCATTGCGGTTCTCCACCATCCCGGAGATGTAGTACGGGAGACCGCAGCCGGCATAGGAGAGAATTTCATCCTTCTCAACGATGGTGATGTGCGCCTCCGGAGCCAACCTGCGTGCCCTCGCGGCCGCCTTCGGACCTGCCGCCACACCACCCACGACGACGATACGCAGCGGTTCAGACATCCTGGACCCTCCTGCTTCGGCTCGTGATAGTGACATGCTGTCACGACCGTGCGCAGGTCAGTCCTGCCTCAAGCGTCACATCGAGCATCGCCCGGTGAGGAGCGATGGCCGTTAGCTTACGGTTCATCTCCGTGAGAAGATAATCAGGTCAAGAGCGCTGCCCTCATCGTCAGTCAAAGCGCATGGGAGCTTGGCCTGCTGCTGCAGGCCCGCCGCCTCGAGCGCCTGGGGCTTCCCGCGGGAGGCCGAGTCGGCGAAGGCGATCACACGCTCATCGTCCGGCAGTTCGATTGCCCGTGCAAGTTCCTCCGCGCTCTCGATGTAAGCCGGGTGCGTGAACAGATCGAGCACCAGCGGCTTGCCGGGGAAGTTGCTGTAGCGCGCCAGCAGCGCGTAGCCCATGACGGCGCCGTCCTCTGACGCGAGCACCCTGAAGTCGCTCACGCGGCCCTCGTGCATCGCCCGCCGCACCTGAACGTACTGGCCCTCGAAGCCGCCGAAGCCGTAGATGCCGAGCCAGACGCTGCGCAGGTGCCAGCCGCTATTGATCTCCGAAAGCGCCTCCAGCGCGGCCCAGTCGCCCCAGTTGGTCTCGCGGACCTCCACCGGGCGCGGCTCGAACTGCCTGCCGACGAAGCCATCCTCCAGCACCCACGCCATCGTGCCGGTCTCACGATAGCCGACAAAGCCCCACGAGGCGTAGATGTGATAGGGCGGTGTGTCGTAGCCGGTGTGCAGGAACATTGCGCGGCCGCTACGGGCGCGGAAATCCTCCGTCAGCGCCTCCATCAGGTGCGAGCAGATGCCTTTGCGCCGCTGCTCAGGCGGGGTGAAGACATGGCCGAGGATGCCGATCGGCGGGTCCATCGACTCGATGGTCATGATGTTGCCGACGATCTGCCCGTCCACCACGCCCTCGTAGTAGTACTGCTTCGCACCCTCCAGGCCCTGATCGAAAGCGATCTCCATCTGCCACTGCCACGGCTGGCCCTTGTGCCCGAGGAAGGGCAGGATGCGATCTTTCCACGCGCTCTCGGGCGGCACCACGCGCACGATCTCCATCCGCTCGCCCGACTTGAGTTCGACTGTGCCGAGTGTATCAACCATGGCTGCAGCCTCGATTCAATGGTGCGTCATGCTGTCCCGTGGCTCGGACACTCCTGTCCGAGCGGAGTTCATCGCTGTCGCAAGCCGTATCCGTTGGCCCCGGCGCCCTCGCCGGAAGCGCCGCAAAGCCGCGAGCAAAGTAGTCAGCCGCCCACGTGACTCGCCCGGCTCCGATTGCCCCGAGAAAGAACCAGATTTCTCCGTAGAGCGGGCGCCCTCGCCCGCTCCCGAAACGTAACCCGAGCCATGCCTCGGCCCGTGTGGCGTTTTCACCGAAGTCTCGCCCAATCCGGCGTACCAACAGACCCCTCACGCCGTCAGCGAGCGGGCGTGGGCGCCCGCTCTACACAATGTCATGGACACGGCGCTGCGCGCCGTCCCCTGCGAGGGCGCAGGGGCCACAACGACGACGACAACGGCAAAGGGCGAACGACTCGACGCATCTAAAGATGCGTCGCTCCGAACGACAAACGACCACCTACCCCAGCGGGTCGCGGATCTCGATCTCCCCGTCGCCGAGGAAGGCGGTGACGGGGCTGCCGTCTCCTGCCTGAGTGTACGCCAGATTCAGGTCCGCCACCTCCTGCGCCGCGTCAATAAGTGCCACCGTGCTGCGCTGAGAGGCCGCGGTGGGATAGTCGCCCGCAAGCTCCTCAAGCCCCGCGCCGAGGAAGCGCCGCCGGATGATCGCCGAAAGTCCGGCAAGCAGCGAGTCTTTACCATAGCCCTTCATCTCATCAAAGCGCTCGTACGCGGGGGTGAGGCCGTTGAAGAACGGGTTCGTGGTGCGTGAGCCCTCGCCGCTGATCGTGTAGCGCAGACCACGATCCTGCTGATCCATGAATGCGCTGCCGAGCGTCCCGAAGACCTTGATTTCCTGGTTCACCGGGCCCTCGAAGTCAGCCGGGTTCACCCACGCGTTCTCATACACCGCCTCCATCCCGTTGTCATAGGTCACCTTGACCTGGATAGAGTCGAAGGTATCAATCGGCTTCGGCTCGCCGGCGTCGGGGTCCGTCCAGTTCACCAGCAGCTTCTTCTGCCCCGTCGCGTGCAGGGAGATCGGTTCCACGCCGAGGTAGTAGCTCACGACGTCGGTCCAGTGGCAGCCAACGTAGCTGAAGGGATTGGAGCGCGCGGCCCACTTGAAGACCTCGGTGGAGACCTCCAGCGGCTCCTCCAGCACCGCGCGGACGAAGTTGATCTCGCCCATTCGCGGCACGAGGTCGCGGAAGAGCTTCACGTTCATCGGGTCGTAGCGCTTGTGCATGTCACAGGCAACGATGCGATCGGCCCCCTCGGCAGCGGCGATGATCTCGTCCGCCTGCTCCAGCGACAGGCACAGCGGCTTCTCGCTGATGACGTCGAGACCGTGGGAGAGTGCGCCGATGATCGGCGGGTAGTGCAGGTCGTCGGGTGTGGCGACCATCAGCACGTCGGGCTGCGCCTCGGCGATGATCTCCTCCCAGACGCGCTCCCCGTAGAACGGGCGTATGCGGGTGTCGGGCACGCCCTGTCGGTACCAGTCGCAGATGGCGCCGGCGGTCCCGCGTTGGGGTGAGTGAGTGCCGATGGCGACGAACTCGACCTGCACATCGGCGAGGTCGCGCGCATAACGTCCCTGGCCGATGCTGCCAAGGTAGGGCGCGATGCCGTAGCGCTCGAAGTCCATGATCGCCTGCCCGATGACATCCTCGAAGAACATCCCGCCGCCCACGACGGCGACGCGAAGGGTTTGCTGGTTCATGAATGTACCTCCCGTCTCAATTGCATGACAGGCGGAGATTCGCCGGATGGGGCGCGTGGTCCTTTGCGCGGGGGGGTGCCACATGAACGACTGCGGCAACGGCGCCTCCGCCAACGACCTACAGCTCCCTTACGCGTCCCATGTGCCACGGGCGCCCTCGCCCGTGGGTTGTTCGCATGACCGCTTCGTACCGCACGACGCACGGGCGAGGGCGCCCGTGCCACATGAACAACAACAGCAACGGCGACGGCGCCTCCCCCGCCCTCACCCGCTTCGCGGGATCGGGCACCCCTCCCGTTGGGAGGGGGCTTGCGAACAGTTGCGCGAAAGAGACAGTTCTGACCGTCGCTAAGGGTTGAGTCCTCCCCCTCATCCCGAAGGGAGAGGGGGCCGGGGGGAGAGGAGCCGTTCAAGAGCAAAGACCACCGCCCCTCCCTCGCTCACAACCGCCCACCCACAAAGGCCCTCTCGTCCCGGTGGCGAATACTCCCTCCGGCCGATCAGCGTCCGTCGGAGGTGATCTCGATGCAGCTCACCGACAAGCAACTCGCCCGCCTGCTGGAGCAGCACGACATGCTGTGGGACGCGCCGCCCCTCGAGTGGAACACCGGTATCCCTCTGGCGAACGGCCACATCGGCGCACTCATCTGGGGTGACGGTGAGCCGCTGAAGATCACCCTCGACAAGTATGACTGCTGGGAACTGCGCGAGCAGGTGCCTGACCCAACGGTTTACAACTACCAGCACCTGCGTGAACTTGTCGCCGCCGGTGATGAGGACGGCGCGCAGCAGGACATGGTCAAGCGCTGGCGCATCCCGGAGAAGCCCCATCCCACGCGACTTCCGATGCCGCGCGTCGAGATCACGCTACCGGGCGCTGAGGAGTTCTCCGCTCGCCTCCACCTAATGCGCGGAAGCGCTCGCGGCAGGGTTGAGACTCCGCGCGGCGACTTTGTCTGGCAGGCGCTCATCCCGCCCGATGCAAACCTGCTGCTGATGGAGATCGATTCACCGGAAAAAGCCGCGCTGCCGAAGGTGAAGGTCTCGCTCGACCACCTGAGCGATGACGCGAAGCAGACGCTCAAAAACTGGGGCTACAAGGCCCCGGAGACCGGACAGGAGGATCACGGCTCGCACTGGCTGCGGCTGAAGTTCCCGGCCGGTGGCGAGTATGTCGTGGCATGGCGGCTGCAGAAGACGCAGCGCGGCGCGCTGCTTGCGGTGGCCGTGCTGAGCCACCATGATGCGCAGAAGCCGCTGCAGGAGGCGCTGCGACTGGTGCGCGAGCCGAAGCTTGCGACCCGCCGCGAGGCGAACGAACGGTGGTGGCGCGACTGGTGGCGCAAGTCGTGGCTGACCGTCCCCGACCCGTGGCTGGAGAACCTGTGGTATGCGGAGATGTACAAGCTCGGCTGCTGCAGCCGGCCCGGTGGGCTGCCGATCACCCTGCAGGGGCTGTGGACCGCCGATGGCGTCATGCCGCCGTGGTCGGGCGACTATCACCTCGACATGAACGTGCAGGAAAGCTACTGGCCGGTCTATGCGAGCAATCACCTCGACGCCGGCCTGCCGCTTTACGTCAACTTCAGCAGGTGCCTGCCGCGCTGGCGCAAGGATGCGCAGACCTTCTTCGGCTTCGATGGCCTCTGGAGCGGCTGCGCGATCGCACCTGATGGCTCACACGTGCATGGCTATCATGGCGCAGAATACTGGCCGGGCAATGTCGCGTGGCTCGCGCATCACTACTGGCTGCACTGGCTCTACACGCGCGACGAGGATTTCCTGCGCCAGCAGGCGCTGCCGATCATGCGCGGTTCGATGCAGACCTACATGAACCTGCTCGAAGAGGATGAGGAGGGGGTGCTGCATCTCCCGCTCGGCTACGCGCCGGAGTGGGGCGAGGGGAGCGTCAAGCGCTACGCTCCCGACCCCGCCTGCGACATCGCTCTGATCCGCTGGCTGGGCGAGAGCCTGCTCGAGGCCACGGAGAGGCTCGGCCTGCATGACGCGGAGCGCCTCCAGTGGCAGCGGACGATGCTCCACCTGACCGACTACCCACGCGGAGAAACCGGGATACAGGTGACCGCGAAAGATCCCCTTTACGAAAGCCACCGGCATCATTCGCACCTGATGGCGATCTATCCGCTCGGGGTGCTCAACATCGAGCAGAGCGAGGAGGCAAACGCGCTCGTCCAACGCTCGATCCTCCACTGGATAGACATGGGCACGGGAAAGTGGACGGGCTGGGCCTTCCCATGGGCATCGCTGATCGCTTCGCGCGGAGGGCTTGACAACATGGCGGCGGACATGCTCCAGCGCTACCGGGCTTTCATCACGCCGAACACATTCCACGTCAACGGTGACTACCGCGCGTTCGGGCACTCCCTCATGCGTTACAACCCGATGACGCTGGAGGCCGGGTTCGCGGCTGCGGCGGCAATCATGGAGATGCTCCTGCAAAGCTGGAGCGGCACACTTCGCGTCTTCCCCACTCTTCCGGACGCATGGAGCGACGCCTACTTCGAGGACCTGCGCGCGGAGGGAGGCTTCGTAGTGAGCGCACTGCTTTCCGCCGCAGAAGTGCGCTACGTGCGCATCGCCAGCGAGGCGGGTGAGCGCTGCACGCTGCGTAACCCGTGGCCGCAGGCTGAGGTGACGCTACAGGGCCCCGGCGGAATGACTACCATCACGGGCGCTGATCTCACCTGGCCAACTGAAGCTGGCGCTGAATACATGCTCTACCCGGCCGACGAACCGCCTGAGGTGGGTGAGCTTGACCCTGAGCCGGTGCAGCGAGCGTCGTGGCAGTCGAACTGGTTCGGGGTGCAGCGCATGGTGAGGTTCTGACGCCGCACTCCAGCAGGACCCGGGGCGCCGTGCAGGGAATAGCCAGCAGTCGCGGATGATGACGCCCAACGAGCGTGAGCCAATGGATGCCCGACAGGTTGCCGAACAGCTTGAGATCACAGACTACATCGGCAGCATTGAGCCGGGCTGGGAGCAGTCGCAGGAGACAGCGGCGGCAGCTATGCCGCACATGCTCGCACCGGATTTCGTCGAGACCGCCTGCGAGGCGGCCTGCATAAGTTCTCAGTATCGCCCTGCGGTACTTGCTGCGGCTGCCGAGATCTCGCGCAACGAAGCCGCCTCTGCGCTGGCGCGGTACGCGTGGTACTGGCTGCACGGGACGCAGTACGATGGCGCGCGCATCAGAGCGCTGCCACGCCTCACGCACTCCCTCGGCGCTTCAGGCGGCCTGCTCTACCTGATCGCGCTGATCTCGGGCTTTGAGCGCATGCAGGAGGTCCATCGCCGCCACGCGATCCCCGAGGACGTGGTGCGCGACACGCTCTCGCAGATTGACCTCTACTTCCGCGAAACGATTGCCGAGCAGGGCTACCCGGAGGTCGTGCCGCACCTCGTCGCGTGGCTGATGAACCACTACCAGGGCATCATCTACCGCCTCGCGCGGCTGCAGTTCCAGTTCGGCGACAACCGCTACAGCATCCGCGTGTCCCGCAACCGGCAGACGAACGAGGTGCTGGCGCTGTCGGAGGATGGCGTGCGCTTCCGCCCCGACGGCCAGGTCCTGCGGCCGGGCGATGACTGCGAGGGCTCGTGGGAGGCGCAACTTTCGGTTGCTGACGGCGTGGCGCAGGGCAACCCAATTCTGCCGCAGGGGCGCGCGCTGACAGACCAGGTGCGCCTGTCGCTTGACGAGTGGCAGCAGGTGCTCGCGCCGGGCGACCCGGTGCTTCATCTGCACATCCCCGGCGGCGAGCCGATGGCGTATGATGCCTGCGGCGAGGCGTTCCGGCAGGCGCTGGAGTTCTTCCCGCGACATTTCCCGGAGTATCGCTTCAACGCATTCATGTGCGGTTCGTGGATCCTCGACACCGCGCTGCAGGAGATCGCCGCCGAGACCTCCAACATGGTCCGCTTCCAGCGCGAGGTATACCTCTTCCCCATCGGCCTGCGCGACGACAGCCTCCCCAGCGGCCTCTTCGGCGGCCTGCTCCGGAAGATGCCTGAGGACCTGTCGCAGGCCCCGCGCGATACCTCGCTGCAGCGAGCGTATCTCGATGCGAGGGGGTCCGGCGGCCTCGTCAGCGGCGGCGGAGGGTGCTTTTTACTGCCCGAGGATGTAGACTGGGGCGCACAGGTGTATGTAAGGCAGCCTGGACACAGGGAGTGACATGGATGGCGAACCGAATCAGGCTCGGCGTCTTCGCGTCCGGCGGAGGCACGAACTTTCAGTCGATCATAGACGCCTGCGAGGCCGGACGCATCGACGCAACCGTGGCCGCATTCATCACCAACCGGAAGAGCGCCGGTGCGCTGGAGCGTGCCGCGCGCCTCGGCATAGAGGCGCACATCGTCCCGGTCGGCAAGGATCTGTCGGAGGAGTTCCATGCCGCCGACGCCCGGCACGTGGAGATACTGCAGGAGGCGGGCGTTGAGCTGATCTGCCTCGCGGGGTACATGCGCAGAATCGGGCCGGAAGTGCTGCGAGCGTATGAGCACCGGGTGCTGAACATCCACCCCGCACTGCTGCCATCGTTCAAGGGCGCGCACGGGCAGCGTGATGCGGCGGAGTACGGGGTGCGGATCTCGGGGGCCACGGTGCATTTCGCCGACGCGGATTTTGACCGCGGCCCGATCATCGTCCAGGCCGCGGTGCCGGTGCTGCCGGATGACACTGAAGAAACGCTGGGGCCGCGGATCCTCGAGCAGGAGCACCGGATCTACCCGCAGGCGATCCAGTGGTATGCTGAGGGGCGGCTGAAGGTGGAGGGGCGGCGGGTGATCCTCGAGCCACCCTCCCGCGGCTCGTATGAGCAGCAAAGCGGCGGCGTGATCATCAGCCCACCGCTGGAGGAGTGACTGCGAGTTGCAGGCTAACGACTGAACGGCTGAACGGCTGAACGGTGCTGAGCCGTTGCCGTTGCCCCTCTCCCGCCCCACTTCGCGCAGCGAAGT
>LSQX01334223.1_pt1 | contig 17216 bp, 17 predicted proteins | sample 654561 | NCBI WGS metagenome assembly LSQX01 (sample SAMN04489861, study PRJNA283612) | anaerobic digester metagenome | isolation source: 4 biogas reactors fed with cattle manure at either 37C or 55C with and... | place: Denmark: Kongens Lyngby | collected 2014
ATATTGCCAGTTATGAATATGACGATACCGGAAACCTGCTGTATGCCAGAATGCAAAAAGATGCATCAAGCCCGAAACAGGTAACAGAGCATAACCAGTACGACTTTATTGGCAGGCTGACAGCAAAAACCGACGGGAACGGAAATACAGCCACTTTTATTTCTGCCCGTGAGTGTAAAAATGCCTCAGAAGGTATTTATACCAAACCCTCAAGGAACCGAACCTGAGAAGAGTGTCTGTTGATGTTTGACGTTTACTTTTTAACATTAAAACCAACATATATAACCACAATGCCAGGTCGGGCTTGGCTATATGACCCTTGGACAGCCGCTGAGTACATTATCTGGAGGTGAATTCCAGAGAATTAAGCTGGCAAAGTACAATAACTGATATGTTGGATTTTTACATGCCTCATATAGGAACATATCGTGTATTGCAAATAGATGGTGATGCAATTCCATCTATTTTTTGTTATACTATTTTTAAGTTAATGAAGTGGAAGATCAACCCAAACGAAGAATGTCAACCCATGTAAAGCCCAAGGGATTTTTAACGTAGATTAACGTCTTTTTAACAAATAACATAAAAAGGAAAGTGAGAAAGATAATGGAACAACAAGTTTACACCGCCGATAACGGAGCCGCTCCGGCTTCAGTCAACGATCAGCATCTTGCCTGTGTACTGCTTCTGGATGTCTCATCCTCCATGCAAAACAATAACGCAATCGGCAAGCTGAACAATGCAATCGTTGCCTTCAAGGAGCAATGTCTGCAAGACGATGCTTTGAGGAGAGGATTGGATATTGCCATCGTGGCATTTGCTTCAGAGGTAAACATACTGCAGGAATTTACCCCGATTACCGAAATGATCACCCCTGTGCTCGAGGCGAACGGCCAGACCTCTATGGGCGCGGGGCTTGCAACAGCAGTGGACATGCTGGAACGCCGCAAGGCACAGTATAAAGAGATAGGGATTCCCTACCACCGCCCCTGGATTTTTATGATTTCTGACGGTGCTCCTAACGATGATTATGCACCTGCGTTTAACAGAGTATGTGAGTTGCAGCAGAATAAAAAGCTGGAGCTATGGGCGGTAGGTGTACCCGGATATCAGAAGGAAATCCTCACGGCGCTGACGATGAGGGTCATTGAGCTGGATGATAATCTTAAGTTCGCTTCGCTTTTTGAATGGCTCAGCAACAGCTTATCCACCAAATCACGTTCCAATCCTGGCGATATCGTTAAGTATGAAATGCTCCCGGAGGGCAGCCGTGTAATCCCCAGTGATTGGGGGAAATAAGCCTTGATTTGTTATTATGGCGTATCCCTGACAGGGCGCAGCCACCGCGAGCAGTCATTGTCCTGTCAGGATGCTCATATAGCGGTGCAGCTCACGGACACATTATGGCTTGCTGCAGTAGCAGATGGCGTCGGCAGCGCTGCTTGCTCCGAGAGGGGCTCTGTGAAGGCGGTTACAGCCCTGGCGGAATTTTGCTCCGAGGCAATTCACACCTGTTCCGATTGGGTAGAACTGCTGAAAGACGGCTTCTGCAAAGCACTTGATGCTGTAGTGGCTATGGCGCAAGAGGAGCAGACGGCACTTTACGAATATGATTCAACCCTGACGGCAGTTTTTTATGACGGTACCAAGGTGGTTTATGGACAAAGCGGAGACAGCGGAATGATCGGCATGGACTGTGATGGACATTATGAGCTTCTCACTCAGGTGCAAAAGGGAGAGGCTTATAACGAAGTGTATCCGCTGCGCTGCGGACCGTCGAAATGGACATTTGCTCAGATAAACAAAGCGTATGCAGGTCTGTTGCTTATGACTGATGGCGTATTGGACGTGGCAGTTCCTCCGTTGTTGTTTGACCAGGCTGAGCCACTCTATATCAATTTCATCCGCAGATTCTTATCGGACGAGACGCTGCACAGCACACCGGCGGACAGTGAAAAGCTCTCAGAAAACTGTACTGCTTTTTTGGAAAGCACCTTTTGCAGCGCGATCACCGATGATATGACAGTACTGGCGATTTGGAACAATCAAGCAAAAACCTGTTTGCCAGCCGCTGATTACTTAGTGGAACCTGACTGGGCAATGCTTCGCCGCATTCGATACAACCGTCTGTATCCGCAGAGCAGGCTAAATGAGGAGAAGGACTCTGATGACTGTCATAAGCAGCAGAAATGAAGTGCAGCTTAGCGATAAGCCTTTTGCAAAGGGTGGAGAGGGTTCCATTTATGATGTGGTCGGGAATCCTGAGCTGGTAGCTAAAATCTATCATCCGGCGGGGAGAACACGAAGCAGATATGAAAAAATCATGGCGATGCTGAAGTATCCTCCCAAGACGGCAGCGAAAAGTCAAACAGCCTGGCCTGTTGATATTCTCTGTGACAAATCCGGATATTTTATTGGATTTTTGATGCCCCGTATCAAAAAGGTTACAAAAATAGACATTTTGTATTCTTATGATAACCGCAGCCGTCACCCATGGGAATGGTATATTCAGGTGGCGCAAAACCTTTGTGCCGCTGTTTATTCGGTACATCAAAGCGGTCATTGTATTGGTGACCTGAACCCTGCAAATATCTGTGTGGAAGAATCCACGGCGCTCGTTACGCTGGTGGATACCGATTCCTATCACATTTGTGCACCCGGGGGGCAGACATATCCCTGCGTAGTCTGTATGCCGACCTATGTTCCTGCCGAGCTTCACAGGCTGATGAACATCGGCGGCTTTGATTTGCGCAGTACAAAGCTTTCTACCTTTACACAGCAAACTGACTTATTTGCATTGGCAATCCATATTTTCGCGCTGCTGATGAACGGCTGTCATCCATATGCGTGTACTGTTCCGGAAGGGGTATCTGCATCACAATTTTCTCTGATAAAAAACATGGAAAAGGGCTATTTCCCTTTTGTTAAAAGCGCTGATATGGTTGGAGTTCCTAAATATGCTCCATACCTTACCATATTACCGCAGCGTCTTAAAGAATTGATTATTCAAACCTTTACCAAAGGCTGTATAAATCCTTCGCTGCGACCAGACTGTACTCAGTGGCATGAAGCCCTGGAAGAACTGGAAAATCAGCTTGCCACATGCTCTGTGAACAGCAGACATCAGTATATGCAGAAAGAAAGCAGCTGCCCGTGGTGCCAGATTGAAAGGTCAATGAACAGTACGGTTCAGTCGAGTATCGTTAAATCCTCTCCGGCCGCTAAGCCTGGGCCTTCTCATATCACTGCTCCCACTCCCCAGACAACCCGGTATGCTCCTTCAGGAAGGCAGCGCAGCTTTTGGACTTCCGGTTTAGGCACTGCAGTCAGGTATATGTTGACACTTATTATTTGGAGTGCATTTAATGTTCTTGCACAGTGGGGGCTTGCGGTTCTTTTACCGACAAATGTCTGGTGGGTTGGGCTGATTCGTTTTGCGCTGGTTGGAGTGATTCCCTTTTTGCCCACATGGCTGTTCTACTGGTGGGGAGAAAGCAGTCTTCCGCTTGCTGATTTTGCAAACAGAGTTTGCGACATCTTAATTGTATGCGGAAGATGGCTAGCCTTGATTGTATATGGAGGAGTAGCGTTGGTGTTCTATTGGGAAAGCGGAGTTATAAACACGCTGTTCGGTGCGTTTTTTGTTTGTCTTCCAATTCTGATTGTCATGAAGCTTTTCCCATCCTTCACAGGCGAATAACAGCTTGTGTAAAGCTTTGTTCCCCAGAGTACTATACTGAACATCATAACCCCGTTTTTCAATAGTGCTGAACAAGGTCTATATGGAAAAGGATAAAAATTCGGTTAAAACTACCGGCGTTTTTATCCTTTTTTTATTTTCGCGTTCTTTTTTAGATAATATATTACAATATTAGACATTTTGCATAAATTATTTAATTCTATTTGTCGTGGAAATGACGATTTGGAAAATGAATTCTTTTATACCCGGAAATGTTTGGTATTCAAGGGTTTATGGGAATACTGCCGCTATTACGTATTGCTGTGAAAGGCATACGCTTATATAATCATACCTAGAATAAAGGATGAAGAATTTGGTGCAGTAAATAGATAACAAAGACTGGAATAAATGTAACGTACACAGTTTTTCTTCGGAGGCTTTCAAATGCAAAGGTTTAATCGCTATATGATCATTTTATGCAGTATTCTTCTGGTCAGTATCAGTGTATTTCTTATCGTGGAGAAAAACTTGCCAGCCCTGATGGCTCTTTTTCGATAGTCAAAATTTTATCTTCATAAAAACATATCAAAAATCGTCCAACAAATACCCGTGAATTGTGCTTGATTGAAACAAGCCTGAACATCATATCAATCGAAACAACAAGTTATTACATTTCCCTCTTTTTGTGGAATAACACAGTCCATATTATAATGTCCCCAACAGCAATGGAAATTGTTTCTCGGGCAGGGCATACTTCTTAAACCCTTGCTCTGTGCGCTATTCCAAATAATCGATGGAACATGCGCTCAATTTCCTGCGCTCAAAATTCGGTTTGGGGGCGTTATTATGCGTATCGCGATGATTGGGCAAAAGGGTATTCCATCCAGGATGGGAGGGGTGGAGATTCATGTCGAGGAGCTGGCAAAGCGCTTGGTCAGGCAGGGCCATTCTGTAACGGTTTACTGCAGGAAAACATACTGCCAGGAATTAAAACAGGAGCATGAAGGCATCAGCCTGAAGTACATTCCCAGCATCAACACAAAACATCTGGACGCGATTATCTACTCTGTTCTTGCAACGGTTCACGCCTTATTTCATGGGTTTGATGTCTTTCATTTTCATGCGCTGGGGCCGTCGACGGTTGCCTTCCTGCCCAGGTTGTTTGGTAAAAAAGTAGTCTGCACCATTCACGGGCTGGATTGGCAGCGGGATAAATGGGGAGGCTTTGCAAGGAAATACTTGCAATTTGGTGAGTTATGCATAGCGAAATTCGCAAACAGGGCTATCACCGTTTCGGAAAACCTGGTTTCTTACTTCAGGCACAAGTATCAAAAAGAGGCTGTATTTATTCCCAATGGTGTAAATATGCCCGTTGTGAAACCGGCGGATTTGATTACATCAGTGTATGGTTTAAAAGGAAATGATTATATCCTATATCTGGGGCGACTGGTGCCTGAGAAGGGCATCCATTACCTGATAAACGCATATAACAGGCTTAGGCCACCAATGAAACTGGTAATTGCCGGGGGCTCAAGCCACACTACCGAGTATGTTCAGCAAATTCATGACATGGCTGCCGGATGTGAAGACATTCTCTTTACAGGCTTCGTTCAGGGTGATGTACTGGAAGAACTGTTCTCCAATGCCTGGTTGTATGTTCTGCCTTCGGATTTGGAGGGTATGCCCATCAGCCTTCTGGAAGCGATGAGCTATGGTCAGGCATGCCTTGTGAGTGATATTGAGGAAAACAAGGCTGTGGTTGGCAAGCATGGCTTTTACTTTTCACAGGGGAATATAAACAGCCTGTATCAGGCGCTGAAACAACTGGTATCAGGTCACCAATCCCTTGAACAGGTTAAAGCTTCAGGTATGAGTTATGTCAGAGAAAGCTTCAAATGGGATGATGTCGCTATTCGACATAACAAGGTTTATGAAGAGCTTCTGGAAAAGCGGAGGCATAAACGATATGGAATGGTCAAGGCGAACAAGACATAACCGGGGGATATTTTATAAGGTTCCTGAACGTAGATGCCGCAGTTTGCGCACTACTACTACTTCAATAATAATAGCCATCAAACCAGGCCTGACAGACATATGCCAGGCTTGGTTGTCGTATTGGGATAAAATCATCATAGCGTGTATTTGTGAACTAATGTAAGATTTCACTGAGCGCAGCGAAGGATCTTAACAGAAATAAAGAAAAGATCCTTCACTTCGTTCATGATGACAGGGCTTTGCCTTTAATACCTCAAATTAAGTATCAGTAAACCGGTACCAGCCAGCCTATCTATTACTAGCATTAATAACACATTATGCCAAAATAACAACTTATTACAATCCAATCTGACTGCTTATCGGGAAATAGCATATTTTCCTTTCACGCTACAAACCACTCTCATCCGACAAATATTCGATTTCACATTATTGCTCATCTATTTTTTTTAACTTATTTTCAACAGAATCCTGTGATCTTTTTCATCCTTTTTGCTTTTACAGAAAATTGAAGGACCGTGGTTATTTCCTCCTGTCAAATCCGCTCCGTTCTAAGGGCTTATGGCCTTTTCGTTGACTGCTGAAAAGAGATTTTGTACGATAATGCAGTACAGTCAGTCATCCAAATCAGTACATGATTTCCTGTGATTTCCAACCCTCGGTACGGTGTTTCGGCCCGAACCGGAGTGAAGAATGACATATTGCTCCTGCTGCCGGGGTACGAACCCATCCTGGAAAGGGCGAAGCCATGCCTTGTTTCCAGGATGCGAACCTATCCCTGGGGCTGGTCGTAAGCTAAAGCTTACTGCTCGCCCATGCAGCCCGGCTGGTCGTAAGCTAAAGCTTACTGCTCGCCCATGCAGCCCGGCTGGTCGTAAGCTAAAGCTTACTGCTCGCCCATGCAGCCCGGCTGGTCGTAAGCTAAAGCTTACTGCTCGCCCATGCAGCCCGGCTGGTCGTAAGCTAAAGCTTACTGCTCGCCCATGCATCCCGGAATGGTGAAGCCACGCCATTTTCCACTATGGATGGGAATTATCCCGGCAGCGGAACAATATGAAGCCATACAGGGGCAAAAAAATGCTAAAGGAGGAACCATTGTGGGGCTGAAATTATTCCTGAAAACAGCGTTCAGCAGGTTATGGCTGGTAATAACGCTAAGCGTGGCGGCAGCATTATGCGTTGGACTGTTCTGTGCCGATCTGTCGGCGACGCAGTATGAGTCCACCATGAAAATCATGATAGCAGGGTCCGGGGAAGGGGGTTTCACCACCAGCGTGTTTGATGAAATCCGCTCGGCCCAGCTGATCGGCGCGGATTTTTCTGAGATCATCACCAGTCACTCGGTATTAAGCAGTGTCATCAATGACAACGGCCTGGAAGAGGATGTGGATACCCTGAAGGAAAGCATCACTGTGCAACAGATTCAGGACACCCGGATTCTTGTGATCTCAGTAAAATACACCTCTGAGGAAAAAGCCATGCAGATCGTCAACAGTCTGCAAGGCAAATTTAAAGCAAAGCTTATGGCGATGGGCTCACCGCAAAGCTTTATGATTGTTGATGAACCCATGGTACACGCAACGAGCAATACCAGCTATTTTATTATCTTTATTCTTCTTGCGGCTATCGGTGGGATGATTCTGGGCATTACCCTGAATTTCATTCTGGATGAATTTATTAAACGCATTGACAGCGTTGATATTACAGAAAGGCTATTGGGCATTCAGGTCATCGGCGTTATACCGAACAGTATCTTGCATAGGAGTGATAAAAATGACAAATAGTTTCATCACCCGGATGAACCCGGCTAACTTACTCCAATTTGAATTTGAGACAGACGTACAGGAAGCATATCATTTCTTGAGGGGAAACATCAGTTTCTATGAAAGAAAAAACCCGCTGAAAACCATCTGTGTGGTCAGCCATTCCCGCAGCGAGGGGAAAACTGCCGTTGCTTTGAACCTTGCTGTTTCTTTTGCAAACTGCGGGCAAAAGACGCTGTTTGTCGACTCCGACCTTCGCAAGCCCGTTCATGAGAAAAGGCTTGGAAACGCTGACAAGGGGCTGGCTACTATTCTTTTCAGAAACGAGGATCCCGACGGGGCTATCCTAAACGCTCAGGTGGAAAATCTATCTTATCTTCCCTGTGGCCGGGATGTGGACAATACCGGTGAAATGCTGTCCTCCGCCAGGTTCAGGGATATTCTGGACAAGCTTTCCCAGAAATATGACAAAATCATCATCGATACCCCGGCATTAAGCCATGTGATTGACGGGTATGAAATCGCATCCATGACCGATGGGGCCATCATTGTTATCCGCAACAGGTTCCCTGAAACCCAAAGGCTGACAAACATGGTCAAGCAGTTGAAAATGGCTAATGTGAACATCATTGGCGCAGTGCTGAACAAGGTACCGATGAATGAGTATCGTAGGAAATATAACCGGTATCATGATGATTGGCAGGATGTAAAGAAAAGAAGAACAAGCGCAGGCTAAGTGGGGGAAAGGATGTCAATATGAAAGGCTCCCTGTTGGAATTGATCAAAACGATCCAGTCTGATCTGTACCGATATGCCGGAAACATCAGGTTCTCAAGGTTTCTGTACCACTATATCTATGAGCCGGGCTTCAGGGTGACCACTCAATTCAGGCTTTGCAGGTATCTGAAGCTTCGTAAAAAATCAGTTTTGCTGCCCGCATACCTGTTGATACTGATGCTGTACAAGCGTAACTGCGTTCGGTATGGCATCGATCTGAAATATTTGACGGATATAGGTAAAGGCTTTTATATTGGGCATTTTGGAAACATCATTGTCAGTGAGAAAGCAGTTATCGGAGATAATGTGAACATCAGCCATGGTGTGACGATTGGCAGGGCGAACCGGGGGAAAAACAAAGGCTTTCCCACCATAGGCAACCGTGTGTACATTGGCCCCGGTGCAAAGGTTATCGGGAAGGTTACCGTTGGCAATAACGTAACAATCGGCGCCAATTGTGTGGTTACCCGGGATGTCCCTGATAACGCAGTGGTGGTGGGCATTCCCTCCAGAATCATCTCCCAGAAGGGATCACTGGGGTATATCAATCACACCGACTATGATTTTATTTGGAATAGGGAGGGCCGGGATGCTTTAGAAAATCAAAGAGGCTCTAAAAAGGCGATTTCGTAATATTTCACCGGATCTGCTGCAAACCCACTACAACAGGGCCGTAGGTTTGGGGGTAAAGCTGGGAAAGAATTGCCGCCTGTTTTCCAGCAATTTTGGCAGCGAAGGCTATCTGATCGAGCTTGGGAATCGTGTCACCATCGCCAACAATGTGCATTTCATCACCCATGACGGTGGGATCTGGGTCTTTCGGGAGGAGGATCCGCAGGCAGATGTTTTTGGGAAAATCACTGTTGGTGATAATGTTTTTATCGGCATGAACACACTTCTGCTGCCGGGGGTATGTCTGGGTTCCAACACCGTTGTGGGGGCAGGGTCTGTGATCACAAAAAGTTTTCCAGGTAATTGTGTGATCGCGGGAAACCCGGCAAAGGTGCTCTGTACGCTTGACGAATACAAAGAAAAGCTCTGGGGCTTGAAGCTTTCCACAAAATCACTGCCCGACAGGGATAAGCAGGGGATCATTCAACAGTACCCTGAGAGACTGATCAAGAAGTAAATATATTAGGTTGTCAGGACATGCTAACAAGCATGGTGTAAGGAATAATAGACATGAAAAAGATTCGCATATGCTTTGTAATGCCAGGCTGTTACCCACTGTTCAAGTCTGAAAGCAAGGAAACCTTTGGCGGTTCGGAAGTGGAGCTGTACAATATGGCCATTTGGTTTAGCGAACAGCAGGGCTTTCAAGTGGATTTCCTGGTTGGTGATTATGGACAGAAGCCCTTGGAAACCCATCGGAATATCAGTTTGCGCAGATTAAAATACATGCGTCCGACAGCAACATCCAACCCAATCCACAAAGTATTAAAAATAGTTTTTCTACTGAAAGCGCTGCTGTTTCAACCCTCCGATGTTTTTATCACCAAAACAGCCAGTGAGTTCCTTGGCTGGATGGTGCTTGTGAACAAGTGGCTCAGAGGGAAGAAGGTTGTCTTCCGGCTTGGAAGTGACCGGGACACCGAGCTTGCGTATTGGAAGGGAAGAAGCAAAAGGCTGTATTGGCTATACAAACTGGGACTTTATCACTGCGATCAGATTTTCTGCCAGTCGGATTATCAGCAGGCACAGCTATACAAAAAATGCCGTTTGATCGGCAAGGTCATACGAAATGTGTTTCCTGTTGCTCAGAGCACTACTCATGCCAAGGATTACATTCTATGGGTTTCCAGATGTATGGCACTCAAGCGTCCGCTGCTGTTTCTGGAGCTGGCCAGACGTGTCCCGGAGGAAAATTTCGTCATGATCATGCCGGTAAATCAGGAAAGCAAGGTCTATGCCGGGGAAAGAATAACAATGCTGTCCCGCAAAATCGCACAGGAAGCACTGCAAATTCCCAACCTGAAGCTGATTGATTTCGTTCCCTTCCACCAAATCCAGTCCTATTATGACCATGCCAAACTTTTTGTCAACACCTCGGAATTCGAAGGTTTCCCAAACAGTTTTCTGCAAGCATGTCTGGGAAAAACCGGGCTTCTTTCGCTGAAGGTGGATCCGGACGGCTTTATTATGAAGAACAACCTTGGGCTTTGCTGTGATGATGTTTTTGAGTCTGCCGTAAGGTTTATCAAAAACTTGGATCGGTGCGTGATCCATCAGTTAGGGAACAATGCATTTGAGTACGTTTCAAACAACCATGATATTCAAAAAATAGGACCCAAATATGCCCGGCTGTTTGAAAAGCTGTGTCCCCGCAGGAAAGAGGAAAATGCAGCTGTGGCTGCAAATACTGCCTTCATGCATAAAGTTTTCAGAAATAACGTGACCTCTGCGTGGCAGCAGAAGAGCGGAGGAAGTATGTCCATTGAAATGCAGCAGCAAAGTGTGGAGAATGCAGCGTATCTTTCTCAAAAAGGTGAGAACGCCGCTGCCGCAGAAAACATACAGTTTTCCAGCACAGGACTATCTGCAAACAACCAATTTTTGAGTACTGGTTCATCCGGGAAAGGTTCGAATATCAGCTCATCCGAATACAACCAATTCCTGAATACCGGTCCATCCGGGAAAGATTCGAATACCAGCCCATCCGGAAATCAAAGACCGAATTACACAGAATTTTGTAAAGAAAACTCAGGCATCAAGGATACAGTTAAAAAGCAATACATCAGAAAAAGCGCAAAGGTGGCCGTTTATCGTTTGAAAACCATATTAAACGACCTGAAACAAAACCAGGAGAACAGGATTCAATGAAGATAAGGGTTTGTTTTATTTCATTGCTCGCATATCCGCTTTTCAATCCGAACACCTCTGGAAATGTCATTGGCGGCGCGGAGATCAATATGGTATTGCTGGCAAAAAAGCTGGCCGAAGACCCAGGATATGAGATCAGCTTTCTGGTAGATGATTATCACCAGCAGGATATTGAATACTACCAAAACATCCGTGTGATCAAATACAAGGGAACCGGTTATCATGAACATTCCGGGCTTTCCCGGAAGATGCAGCTTTATTCACAACTGCTTGTTCTCAATGCTGATGTGTATGTTTATACCACCGCAAACAGCTTCCTGGGCAAGCTTGTGTTTCTGCAAAAAAAGCTGCGGCACAAAAAGGTCATCTTCCGGCTGTCCAGTGACAGGAATCTGGATTTGCAATGGTATGAAAAAACATATGGCAGCCGGTTTGTACGGCTGTATCAATATGGCCTTAACCATGTGAGCCATATCGTGTGCCAGACCATAAAGCAGAACGAACAGCTAAAAAACAGGTTTGGACGGTTGGGGAAGGTGATTCCGAACGGGTTTCCAATCCGGCAGAACATCGATACCAGCCATAAGAAATATATCCTGTGGGTGTCACGATGCCTGCCTCTGAAACAGCCGCACTTGTTTCTGGATCTTGCACAGCGGCTTCCCGAGGAGAGCTTCGTGATGATCATGCCTCAAAACGAGTCAGGGAACAGCGAAATCGACCGCGAAATCCAGCGGCTTACACAGGAAGTGAAGGAGAGGGCTGGCGGCCTTCAAAATGTAACGCTTTTGGATTATGTCCCTTACGAGCGGATTCAGGCTTACTTCGACAGGGCCAGGGTGTTTGTGTGCACCTCACAGCTGGAAGGGTTTCCAAACACCTTTATTCAAGCATGTCTTGGGGGTACCGCCATTCTTTCCTTTTATATCGACCCGGACGGGGTGCTTCAAAAAAACAACCTGGGGATACTTTGCGGGGATGATATGGATGCAGCCGTTGGTTTTATCCGGCAGATGGATGAAGACAGTTTGAAGGCATACAGGGAAAAGACATTGAAATATGTCAGCACCTATCATTCCATCGACAACTCCGTTCGGTTGTATAAAGAACTGATTGACCAGATCCTCAGGCAGGACAACACTATAGCATAGCTTGCTGTTGTTATGAGAGTGCAAAAAATAAAAGGAGAATACTATGGAACCACTGCAAATTCGAATGAAAATCGGTTTCTTTTACGCGGCAGCAGGCATCTTGGGGCTGCTATACCTGATTCTGGCCGTTAATGATGTTATCCTGGCAACAATGTTCAGTCTGACCATAGCTGCCGTGTACCTGTTTTATCGTTATTCCGACCTGTCCTTTATCACACTGCTGCTGATATTGCCCTTTCTGGGTCTTGGAGTGTTTAACGAATCCATGGCCGGGATACCGGGGCTGCGTCCTCAGATCCTGCTGGTTCCATTGGTGGTACTGTTTTTTATTATCAAAAAAAAGCCATACAGTATCCCGGCAGGGCTCATAGTTTCCATTTTTATGATTCTCACCCTGTTTACGGTATCTTTCTTCAGGTCCATTGAGTATGCATCCAAAATCTCCGGACGCTTCATCAATTTCTCGGTTTATTCCTATGCGAGCACCCAGTTTCTGTCTCCGATCATCATCATGCTTCCACTACTGCTAATACCGCTGTACTACCAAAGCGAGAAGGAGATTTCCCGCATAACAACAGTGCTCATTGCTTCCATTACTATCATTTCTGCCTGCGTCATTGCTCTTTATTTGTTTGTGGAACCGATGAAACTCGACTTGAACCACTTCCGCAATACGCTGTCCACAATGCTGGGGATCCACGGCAACGATTTGGCCAACTTCTGCTTTCTGGCTATTCCGTTTTTGCTGGTTGCTTGCCTGCACAAAAAGAATGTCTGGGCCTATGGCGCACTGCTGCTGACCTTGGGTGCCACTGCGCTTTCCTACTCAAGAACGGCGTATTTCATTGTTTTATTTGGCATAGTGCTGTTCTACTTTCTCTCGGGACGGTACAAATATTTGCCCATCATCGCCATTGTCATCTTCCTGGTGCTGCAATTCGTACTGCCAGAATCCATTATCGACAGGGCGCTTACAGGCTTCAGCGAGGGTGATTTGAACCTTATTTCAGCAGGGAGAATCCAGCACCTTTGGCAGCCGATTCTGAATGAAATCAATATAAAGCCCGATGTCATTTGGTTTGGTTATGGCATCCACGGAATTATCAACCTGCGGGCATGGCAGACTGGTACCATCTTTGCTGTCAGTCATGCGCACAACATGTATCTGGATATGATTCTGGAAAGTGGTCTGATCGGTCTTATCAGCCTGCTGGCCTTCTATGCCTATGTGTTGGTGAAGTTTATAAAAAGCTACCGGCGCAGGGAGTTGGAGTCCTGGCAAAGGGATCTGCTTGCCGCGGTCATTGTGGCGATTATTTGTTATCTCATCAGCGGTTTTACAGGCAGAAGGCTGTTTCCATCGTTATCGAACATCTATGTATGGATTGTCACCGGCCTGGGTTTCTCTCTTGTGTCTGCGGGAAAGGCAAGGGCAGGTCTAAACCCTGCTTCATGGCAATCACTGATGAAAACGAATGAACAGCAACCGAATGTTTCATGGTTGAAAAATACGAAAGGAGGAACGGGCGCATGATCAAAAACAAAGTCCTTTTCCTGATTACCGCTTTGGGATACGGCGGGGCCGAAACCCAGACCATTTTGCTGGCGAACGGCCTGGTGGCCAAAGGTTACAAGGTGATGGTCATCTCCATGCTCGACGTCACCGATCAAAAGGATAAATTGGATGCTTCGGTTCGTTTTGAGACTCTGAACAACAAAAAATATATGGATTTTTTAGCCTACAGGAAGCTCCAGAAGCTGTATGCGGAATTCAAGCCCGACAACTTCTTCATGATAGATCTTTACCCGTTGTTCTATGGATACCTGCTGATGCGAGGCGGAAAAGCTGAGGTGCGTACTTTGGCTGTCATCCACAACACCATTCCCAGGGGAAAAAAGGAAGAGATGCAAAACCACTACTACAAGCACATGCTGAATATGCTGGATCAGATCATCTTTGTCAGCTACAACCAACGCGAATACTGGCTGGCCAGGTACAGGCTGATCAAGGCAAAAACCCTGGTGATTCAGAACGGTGTGGATGTGAAGTGGTTTCATTCCTACATTGGAAAGATGAAACGGGAAAGTATTGTCAAGCCCCTGGGCTGGCTGGACAACCCCATTGTATTATTGATGAATTCCTGCCTCAGGCCGGAAAAAAAGCATGAAGACATGCTGGAAGTGCTTGCCAGACTGCGCAGCGCCGGGTACAACACGACCCTGCTGCTTGTGGGGGATGGGGTACAAAGGCCTTTTCTTGAAGAGATGATAAAGCAGCTGGAGCTGGAGAAGCATGTTTACATTACCGGTTATGTAAAGGACGTACGACCCTTTATTCAGGCGGCAGATATCTCGGTGCTGACCTCCGTTTCGGTGGAAACCCTTTCGATGGCAGCCATTGAGAGTATGGCGATGAGCAAACCTCTCGTGCTGTCGGATATCGGTGGTGCCTCCGAGCTGGTGGAAACCGGTGTCAACGGCTTTCTATACCCGCCGGGTGATACACAGGCTCTGTATAACGCACTGAAAAAGATGATCACCGAATGCGACCTGCACAAGATGGGGGAGTTTTCCTATCGCAGAGCGCATCTGTACTTCGACAGGGAGAAAATGCTGGATCGGTATGTGAACATTCTTCGTAATCTTTTGGAGGAAACAGGCTGAAGTCTGTTCAACTGATTTGCTCAATTTAATAACCTTGCTTTGGAGGGATAAATGGCTAAATACATTTTTCGAATGGATGATATCGCACCTGAAATGAACTGGAATTTGTTCTGGAATTACATTGAAATGTTTCAGTCCATGGACGTGAAGCCCCTTTTGGGGGTCATCCCGGACAATAAGGATCAAAAGCTAATGGTTGAAAAACCGAACAGTGATTTCTGGAATATCCTTCGCAAGCTTCAGCAAGGGAACATCGTCGACATCGCACAGCATGGCTATGAGCATGTATATGTCAGCAATTCTTCGGGCTTGATGGATGAGAGGATCGGGTTTGAAAAAAAGTCTGAATTTGCAGGGTTGTCCTATCGGGCGCAGTTCAGAAAAATCAAGAACGGTCTGACGATTCTGCGGGACAACGGCTTGAAAACGGATATCTGGATGGCTCCGGGGCATACCTTCGATGAAAAAACCCTGCTCATCCTTTATGAACTGGGTTTTAAGTACATCACCGATGGGATCGGCCTTTTTCCCTTTAAAAAGAAAAACATGCTGTTCATTCCACAGCAGTTTTGGTGCCCGACAAAAATTCCATTTGGTGTCGGTACGGTGTGCATTCATTCGAACAACGAAAATGCACAGCTGTTTCAATCTATCAAGGATTTTATCCGTACTGAAAGAAAAAATGTTATCTCCTTTTATGAAGCGACAGATACCACCTGTACCTTTATGAAGGAAGTCATGAACAAGCTTTTTACGGAATACCATATCCTTGCACGGAAAAAAGCAGCCATGTAAACAAGGAACTGAGCAGTAATTTTCTGTTGATTCGACTACGGGTGAGTATCATGTAAACAGGGAGGATGGAGCATGAAAATTCTTGTGACCGGCGGCGCCGGGTTTATTGGGTTTCATCTAACCAGAAGACTTCTGGAGGAAGGTCATGAGGTGGTGGGCTATGACAGCGTGAATTCTTACTATGATCCGCGACTGAAGGAAAGCCGGCTGAATATTCTCAAGCAATACGATCGGTTTGTCTTTTATCGGGATCAACTTGAAAACCATGAGAGGTTAAGCCAGGTTTTCAAAAGGCATCGGTTTGACACGGTCGTGAACCTTGCGGCCCAGGCTGGGGTAAGGTACAGCCTTGAAAACCCTCTGGCTTATGTATGCTCAAACCTTCAGGGGTTTGTCAATATCCTGGAAGAGTGCCGTTACAATCAGGTTGGTCACCTGATCTTCGCTTCTTCCAGCTCGGTGTATGGGGCCAATAAGAAGATTCCCTTTTCGGTCCACGATTGTGTGGATCACCCCATCAGCCTTTATGCGGCATCCAAGAAAGCCAACGAGCTGATGGCCCATACCTACGCGGCACTGTTTGGGCTGCCTTGCACCGGACTGCGGTTCTTTACGGTTTACGGCCCATGGGGCAGGCCGGATATGGCTTTGTTTTTATTCACGAAGGCCATGCTGGATAAAAAGCCTATTCAGGTTTTTAACTTCGGGAATATGCTGCGTGATTTCACTTATATTGATGATATTGTCGAGGGTATAATCCGGTTAATTCAAAAGGGTCCTGTGGTGCCAGCTTCTGAATGGGATGGAATGAATCCCGATCCGGGCACAAGCTTTGCGCCATACAGGCTGTATAACATCGGTAACAACCATCCGGTTACGCTGAAGCACTTTATTGATGTGCTGGAGGAAAAGCTGGGGGTTCGCGCGCTTAGGGAGTATTTGCCTCTGCAGCCAGGAGATGTACCGGAAACCTTTGCGGATATCAACGACCTGATCGAGGACACGGGGTTTAAGCCGGCTACAACCATTGAAGAAGGCATTTCCAGGTTTGTGGACTGGTACAGGGCCTATTACGCCCTGGACAGGCAGGATGAGGCTTCAGGGCTGTAAACTGTCGTGGAGGAACCTGGGCCCGCCACTGAAGGTAAAATCAGTTTTTGTATCCCACGCGTTTTTTGCCTAAGGGACAAAAATACGCTCTGAGGCAGGGGTCTTAGGAGCATTGGATAAAAACGGAGGTTTTTCAATGTGCTATGAGCAATTGATCGAGAAAAAAACAAAGTTGGCCGTGATTGGCCTGGGCTATGTGGGGTTGCCCCTTGCGATAGAGTTTGCTAAAAGCATCCCCACCATTGGTTTTGATGTGAACTGTGAAAAGCTGGAATCCTACAGGGCTGGGATTGATTGTACCGGGGAATTGAAGCAGGAGGAGCTGGCCAGTACAACCCTCCGGTTCACCTGTGATGAGAAGGATTTAGACGAAGCGAGCTTTTTCATTATTGCCGTTCCAACCCCGATCAACCGTGACAAAACCCCAGATTTGAAACCCATTGTCAGCGCGACCGAAATTGTAGG
>LSQX01089554.1_pt1 | contig 17214 bp, 14 predicted proteins | sample 654561 | NCBI WGS metagenome assembly LSQX01 (sample SAMN04489861, study PRJNA283612) | anaerobic digester metagenome | isolation source: 4 biogas reactors fed with cattle manure at either 37C or 55C with and... | place: Denmark: Kongens Lyngby | collected 2014
AAACCCAAAGTATCTTGACACTATCCCTTTATACCCGATGAAGCGAAACTTCGCTGTACCTGTTCCTGTGCAAAGATGTAAATAATTATACCCGGTAAAATAACCATAGTAAGTGCAGCAAACATTCTGGGATAATCGTACGAGAATGACTCATTAAAGAATTGGAGAGCATATGGCAGCGTACGATTTGAAGGTGAACTGGTAAGTATAGAAGCATAGAAAAATTCGTTCCAGTTCCCAAGAAACATCAAGGTTCCAGCAGTAGCCAGCCCTGATTTTGCAAGGGGCAAATTAATGTTTAAAAAAACCCTAAGAAAACTTGCTCCTTCTATAACTGCTGATTCTGTCAACTCATCCGGAATAGCCCTGAATGTCGCTCTGAGTACAAACATTGACATCGCCATACCACTGGACAAATAGACAAGGACGAGAGCAGTTTTTGTATCATAAATATTCAAATTCATGATTAGTGAAAATATAGGCTGAGCCTTCGCATGTGCCGGAACAAGCAGTGTTATGGTAAAAAGCGCATAAAAGATGTTCCTGCCAGGAAATTTATATTTAGCTATAACATACGCCCCCATAGCATAAAATAAAAGTGAAATTACGGTAGACAAACTCGATATAATGAGCGAATTTGTACCAAACAGCAAGAAATTGTACTGAAGAAACACAGATTTGTATGGTGTAAAATCTATACCAGTAGGTAGCGAAAATGGACTTGATAGTATCTGGGAATTTGTCTTGAAGGATGACAGTATAACCCAAAGTATAGGAAAAGTCGAAGCTACAACAGTAAACATCAGTACACCATACATAAAAATTTTAAAGACAAGTGTAGTTTTAGACTTCAATTTATTTCCTCCTTAATCCCTTTCTTCAAATAATGCATTTATCCCCACAAGCATTGTGATTCCAATCAATATCATGATCATTGCCACCGCGTTGGCATATCCATAATTCATGTCCTGAATTGCTCTTACCAGTATAAGAGGTAGATTCGTGGTATCGTCACCTGGTCCACCTCTTGAAGTTAGTATAATAGTTTCATACATCGCAACACGCGCCGTCATGGAAAGTATAATACTCGTTGATATAGAATTTCGGCATAAAGGAAGATTGATATTCATGGTTACCTGCCAGTTAGTGGCCCCATCAATAAATGCTGCCTCGTGTAATTCAGTTGGTATTGCCATCAGATCTCCAAGAACAATTAAGGTTACAACCACCGCATAAAACAGCCAGGTAAAGGTAATAGCCCAGAATGCCGCAGGAGATTGATAGAACCAATCTATACTAAGGTTCGGAATGAATATGCGCAAAATATTGTTTAACAGCCCAAAATCATTGTGGAATATGAATTTATAAATCATTGCCCATGCAGCAACAGAGATAACATTTGGTATCATAAATACGGCTCGAACAAATTTCCAGCCTATAGGCTGACGATACAATAAAAAAGCAACCAACACACCAAAACCAACATGAGCAGTAGCTGCTATAAGCGACCATAATAATAGATTCTTCAAGGATATTAGAAATGTTTTGGTCTGGAAAAGCTTGATATAATTATTAAGTCCCGTAAACTCCGGGATATTATATCCGTTCCATCTCGTAAAACTTGTAATAATAACGGTTAAAATAGGTACAAGATAGAACATAATGAATATTATGACAGAGGGCAATAGAAAAAAATAAATATATGGCCAATTTCTACGTTCTAACTTACCCATATCATCATTCCTTTCAAAGATTGCCCTAAGGTTGCCCTGTTTATTTATAAAACCTTTATTTCAAGGGAGGCTGACTCAAATACAACGCCAGCCTCCCTTGAACAGAACAAAAGGAAACATTTAATCCAGAGCAGTTTCACTAGCTTTCTTTGTAAGCTCCGCGCAAAATTCCTCCGGAGTCATTGAGCCGTCTATTAACTTCGGCAACAATTTACCATACTCATTATCCATTATCGACTGGGGACACATATCGTTCAGTGTCGGAACTATAATTGTTTCGGAATTGACTGCTCCTACATACTCATCCAATAATTTGTTCTTTGCCCGTTCTTTCAAAAAATCTTCACTCACCTCAAGACGAGGTGCAGTGCCCCCTTCTTGAAGCATATAGGCTTCTAGCTCCTCTGGCGACATTATAAATTCCAGAAATGCAAGCGCCGCTTCTTTTTCCTTATCACTTATATTTTTCGGAATCCACCATCCATATCCGTATGTGTTCGCAAGAGCAACATTACCCGGAAATACCGCACCACGTACATCCGCTCCATCAAAACCATTTGACCACTTGTCGGAACTGTCCGGTGCAAAGTCCCCTACCATCCACGAACCATTAGCAATAACAGCCGAACCCTTGCTCATAAAATTGTTTGCTGCATCTGCGTATACCGCTCCTACTGTATTTGACGATGCATATTTTTGTAACAATTTTTGAAGCTTTGCCGTTGAGTTAACCCAGTACTCATTGTTGTAATTACGTTCTTTTTTCAGCACGCAACTACGCATATATTCCGGCCCGCCAGGCTCACTTGCCATCAGTGCAGCATGGAACAATGCCGTTGTCCATGCATTCTCCCCCGTCATAAATGCTATCTTCTCTTCTCCCAAAAAAGCTTCGAATTCTTCCCATGTCATCTCTCCAATTGGTTTCTCCGGAGTAAGCATGGAACTATTGTAATAAAGACCTATAGGACGTATCACTGGATAGGGATATGTAACGATTTTGCCGTTATGGGTATTGTATTCCAGGTTTTCAGGTATATATCTCTCCTTGTATTCGGGATTCTCATCAAGCCATGGTTTAAGATCCATAAATAATTCATTTGGAATTACTACCGATGTGAGCCAATCTGTATCGCCACCTTCAATCAATGGCGGAAGTTTGTTCTGCTGGGCTAGCAGCTTCATTTTCTCACTGTAATTTGCCTGCACAAGTTCCTCAATAACCACCTTATACTTACCTTTATACTTCTCATTGAAACGTTCAACTTGGGGAAGGAAAAATTTAGCTCCTACATTTTCTCCTGCTTTGTAATGAGGAATGGTTATTACTATTTCTTTTGAGTCTCCCCCAGATTGCGAGCAGCTTGTAAATGCGATGACCACTAACATTAAAATGACCATTATTAATGTTAGCTTTTTCATCTTACACAACCTCTCCTTCTATTACAACCTTGTTTATTCTCAAAAACGTTTTTGCTAGATTTTCCTGACACTTTCACGAATCACCAGCTCGTATGGTAATAATATATGGTCTGCTGCGTCTGGATTGTCAATGATCTTTTTAAGCAGGGCTGAAGCATTGTACCCAATTCTTGAAAAATCCTGCCGTATTGTTGTTAAGCCGGGTTGACAAATCTCTGCTATAGGATTATCATCAAACCCAACAACAGAAAAATCATCGGGAACACGATATCCAGCGTCTTTAATAGCATTTATAACCCCTATTGCCATTATATCGCTCATGCATATAAACGCTGTTGCTCCCTTTGTCCCGTTTTCCAGTATGTATTTTTTCGCTGTTTCGTAAGCCTTTTCTTGACTAAAATCGCAATAGAAAAAATTACTATCAGGCAATTCCAACCCCCTGCCTATAACCCCTTTGATGATACCTGCAGCTCTTTCAGCCGTTACGGCAGCAGTTTTTTTCCCTGCAATTACAACAATGTTGCGATGGTTCTGAACAATTACATATTCAACTATTTCTCTGGATGCTTTTTCATTGTCTATTGAAACACAACCAACTTTATACGAGACAAAAGGAACATCTACAAGTACGCAGGGAATTTCAGAATCTACCATTTCTCTAAAATAAGCGTCTGTCGTTTTAATGCCAATGAGAACTGCACCAGCAATATTACGTTCCTGACAAAATTGTTTATATGCTTTTCTTTGTTGTTTACTCGAGTCGGTACCATAAATAGCAACTTCCAAATCTTTCTCAACAGCAAACCTGTAAATTCCCTGAAGCAATAAATACCATAAATTATCCTGGCGATGTCCTTCCAGTAGCCCGGATATGATAACGCCGATATTGGAACAGACCTTTGATGAAAGAGAACGTGCTATTACATGAGGTGTATAACCAAGTTCATTGATTGCTTTAAATATTTTATTTCTTGTTTCCGGGCTGATGTCTTTATAATTATTAAGCGCTCTAGAAACCGTTCCAATGGCAACACCGGCTCTCTTAGCCACATCCTTGATAGTAACAGGCACAATCTCAGCCCCTATATATATTGATATTGCACTACAAAAACGTTTTTGTTATCTAAATTGCAATTTATATAACTTTTTTACCAGCAATGATATTGACAATGATTTTCATTTGCATTAGAATATTATCGAAAAAAATGGTTTATTTATTAGGTTATATTGAGAATGATTCTCATTATTAAAGGATTATTAAGGAGGGCAAATAGATGACTCTGGATCAAGCCTGCAGCGGACAAAAATTCCGAATATTATCAATTTCCGATCCCACAATAAGCAATCAGGCCATACGTTTAGGTATCTGCAAAGGAGCTGAACTGACTTGCGCCGGCAAGCTGCCAGGTGGCCCTATTATCATTCAGAACAAAATGCAGGAGATTGCTATCGGTAGAAGATTGGCCAGAAAAATAGCAATTCAGGTTATGTAATTGCTTTATCATAACACTAATCAAGTAGGGGGGCAGGGCAGTGCAATGCCATAATTTAACGGAACAGATAGATATAAATAAAGATGCTCGAAAACTTGTGCTTGTAGGAAACCCAAATGTGGGAAAATCCCTTTTCTTCAATGCACTAACCGGCTTATACGTCGATGTGTCGAACTTTCCGGGAACAACCGTTGACATCAGTTCGGGAAAATATAAAGATATGGTTGTTATGGATACTCCGGGTGTATACGGAGTATCCTCATTTAATGACGAAGAACGAGTGGCCAGGGATGTCATCCTCTATGCCGATGTCATATTAAACATCGTAGATGCCCTGCATATTGAGCGGGATCTTTTTTTAACCCAACAGATCATTGATATGGGAAAACCGGTTGTGGTAGCCCTTAACATGATGGATGAAGTCAAAAAGAACGGCATACAAATCGATGTGGAAGAGCTGTCGCGCCAACTGGGCGTCCCTGTTATTCCAACCACCATCATAAAAGGGGAGGGTTTGGAAGAAGTTAAGGCTGCATTAAACTATTCCACAACGGGAAACCGCCTCCCCATAGTGATGGAACACCTTCCTAAGATCCGCAGTCTTGTGGATGAAGACTCGGAAGCCCTGCTGGTGCTGGAAGGGGATGAAAACATCATTGAAAGGCACAATATCGTTCAGACTGAACATATGAGGGATAAAATATACGAGGCAAGGCGGGCAAGGGTAAATGAAATAACTCAAAAGGTTGTGAAACAAACCAATAAAGAAGCTTCTTTTTCCGTCCGATTGGGAAGATGGATGCTGTCTCCAATTATAGGAATACCCATACTGGCAGTCGTCCTTTGGCTCACCTATCAATTTGTGGGGGTGTTTGTTGCCCAAACGGTAGTCGAATGGACCGAGGGAGTTATAATGGGCGAATATTACTATAATTTTATTGTAAATCTCCTTGAACCCCTTGTCGGTATGGACAGCTTTTTCGGCCGGTTACTCATCGGTGAATTCGGTCTCTTGACCATGACCCCCATATATGTATTCGGCCTCCTACTTCCTTTGGTAGTTGGGTTTTACCTTGTGCTGTCCATAATGGAGGATTCGGGATACCTTCCCAGAATCGCTGTGCTTACCGATCGCAGCCTAAACTCAATTGGTCTGAACGGTCGTGCCATCATTCCCATAATTTTAGGATTTGGCTGCGTTACTATGGCCACAATAACCACCAGGGTGCTAGGATCCAAGCGGGAAAGATTTATTGCAACGGCCCTTCTGGGGTTAACAATACCCTGCTCCGCCCAGCTGGGTGTTATAGCCGGCCTTATCGCTCCCCTAGGTATCAAGATGGTGATCCTCTATATATTCGTCATCTTCCTGGTCTTTGCCTTGTCGGGCACCATTTTGAACAAGGTCTTGCCTGGGGAATCCACTGATCTTATGATCGATCTTCCCCCTCTTCGCCTCCCGCGGCCGGCAAATGTTATGAAAAAGACATACGTCAAGTCGAAGACCTTTATTACTGAAGCCGGCCCTCTTTTTGCTATTGGTGCCGGTGTAATCACCCTGTTGCAATATACCGGAATTCTAGATCTGGTATCCAATGCTTTCGCCCCCATTTCGGAAGGCTTTCTTAAACTTCCGAGGGAAACAGCCGTTGCCTTTATCATGGGCATAATTCGGAGGGATTTCGGAGCGGCAGGACTGAACGACATGGTATCCAGAGGAATGCTCAGCTCTTCACAGATATTGATAGCCCTGATTGCCATCACTCTATTTGTTCCCTGTATTGCTGCAGTTATGGTGATATTCAAGGAAAGAACCTGGAAGGAATCTCTGGTTATCTGGCTGGGGAGTTTTATAATCTCATTTTTGACGGCGGGAATTGTAGCGCAGATAATAATTTAAGGGAACTGCGTTCCTGTATAAGGAGTGTTGATAATGCACGTGGAATGTACAACATGCAAAATGCTGGTAGATATAGACAAATATAAACGGTGTCCCAGATGTCATACCCTGCTTCGGCAGCCTTTAAGCTGTGCCGGTTGTCAGGGGTGTTCATGGAAAGGTTTGTGTCCTTCACAGAAACAGGCCTGATACAATAAACGGCACCTGTACTCCGCCATAAATAAGAAGGTTAACCGATAACAGATTGAAGGCATATATGGTCTTTTTCATATCCCATATATGCCTTACTCTTTATGTCCGACGGTAATAGCCTTAAACAGAATCTTCTTATAGTCTCTCTCCAACTGTCTCATCATATCCATTTTCCCCGCAAAAAAAGGAGGCTCTCCCAGTCTCTTCAGTATGGACTGTTCAACCAGCGACGGTTCTATTGTGAACTTTATATCGTTGTTTTTCATCCTGCCCGTCCAATAATTAACATAGGATTGAGAAGCCAGCTGAGAACAGCGCCCTTGATCATCAGCTTCAGTGAATTCCTCATCGCCAACCATATCCTCATTTTCAGCCATCACGGTTTCAGGCTCCGTAATCCTTCTCTTCCGGATAGCCTCTATAATCTGGTCCTTATCCATTCCCCTCAAGCGGAACAGTGCAAACGGATTCCGTGCAAACTCCAATGCCAAAGCATGGTATACCGCCTCTACATGTGTGCAGAACTTGGCCTCATCTCCACAGGTACAGCCGGCGGTTAACTCTCCGGCCGTTCTCGGAAACAGGGAAACATCCAGGGAGGTAAATACCTCCTCAATGCTGTCAGGTATTTCCCCGGCCAGCATCTTTGCTGAAAATATGGCCTTGTCGGACAAAGCATCCAGCACCTTTTCCCACTCATCCCTTGACAGGGTATTTAACCTGATATCAACTTTATAAAGGCTCTTCCTGCTTCCCTTAACGTTTGCTCTGATTATTCCGGGGCATATTTGCATATCCCGGACATTGCCGCTTCTGGCAACACCCTTTCGCCGACCCTTTTCATCGAACCGTTGGTATGACTCCAGGGATTTCAGCCATTGTCGGGCCCACCAGTTGGATCTTAAGATATTTGTCCCTTTTATTGCCATTATTTATCCTCCATTACTCATTCTCCACAGCATCCCGTTCCAAAGTAAACAGCTTTCTTAGTTCATCATCGCTCAAATCGGTAAGCCAGGTTTCCCTTATCCCCACCACTTTGTCTGCCAAGTCCTTTTTCCTTTCGATAAGCAAATCTATTTTTTCCTCCAGAGTTCCCTGGCAGATAAACTTATGTACCTGAACGTTCTTTTTTTGACCGATTCTATAAGCCCGATCGGTAGCCTGGTCCTCCACGGCAGGATTCCACCACCTATCATAATGAAATACGTGATTGGCCTGGATTAAATTTAAACCTACTCCTCCCGCTCTCAGGGACAACACGAAAATATCGGGGCCATCGGCACTTTGAAATCTTTCAATCATATAATCCCGTTTCTCCTTGGGCACACCTCCATGCAGGAAAAGTACTTCCCGCTGAAAACACCTCTGTAGATAAGTCTGAAGCATTTTTCCCATATGAGTATATTGAGTAAATACAAGAGCTCTATCCCCTTCACTCAATACCTCATACATCATCTCCTGCAAACGCATCAACTTTCCTGATCTGTTATCCAGTACACTGCCATCGGCCAGAAACAAAGCTGGATGATTGCAAATCTGTTTAAGCCTGGTGAGGCCTGACAATATCAATCCCCTGCGTTCCATACCAGATAAAGTGCTGATTTTCTCCATTATATCGTCAACCACCGACTGATACAGAGTTGCCTGTTCCCTTGTCAGGGCACAATAAACCTTATTTTCCTGCTTAACGGGCAGATCTTTAATAACAGTGGGATCGGTCTTGGTTCGTCTCAGAATAAAGGGATTGATAAGCTGTTTTAACTGCCAGGCACGTTTTTCATCACCATACCTTTCTATCGGTAATACAAACTTTCTGTAAAAGCTCTGACGGCTTCCCAGGTAGCCCGGATTTAAAAATTCCATAATTGACCACAGTTCCATAAGCCGGTTTTCAACGGGAGTTCCTGTAAGGGCTATTCTGTATTTGCCCTTCAATTTTCGAACTACCTGCGCCTGCTTGGTGGAAGGGTTTTTGATATTCTGTGCTTCATCAAGCACTATGCCCTCCCAGTCAACCTGGGCGATTGTATCCCAATCCCTGCTGACCAGACTATAAGTGCTTATTACCAGATCATACCCTGCAATATTTTCAATGAACTCCTGCCCCATCAACCGATCCACACCATGATGAATAAATGTCTTCAAGCTTGGAGCAAATCGGGAAATCTCCCGCATCCAATTGCCCACAACGGAAGTGGGACATATCAGCAGCGTTGGACCTTTCACCCCCAGTTCCTCTCTCTCATACAGCAAAAGCGCAATTAACTGAACCGTCTTCCCCAAACCCATATCATCGGCCAGACAAGCCCCAAAGCCTAGTCTTCTTAAGAAAACCATCCATGAAAACCCTCGAACCTGATACGGCCTCAGTTTGCCGCAAAAGCCCGACGGCGTATCGAGAATCGTAGGGGAGTCGGTCCCTGCCAGTCCTTTCAATAAAATTTCCAGCCATCCTTCCGAATCTATGAGCGTAACCGGCGGTCCATCTTCAGCAGCACACACCATATCAAGAGTTTCTTTCAGCCGAAGCCTTTTCTCTCCTCTATGCCTTTCCAACCATTTTATAGCCGAGTCAATCTCTTTAGGATCAAGCTCCACCCACTGCCCTCTTATATTTATCAGGGGTTTCTTTAGGGCAGCCAACTGTTTTAATTCTTCATAGTCAACGGTACTGTCGCCGATAGCCAATTTCCAATCGTATCCCACAATGGTATTCAATCCGATATGTCCATCAGTATTGAAGTCGGCTTCTCCCCGGATATGATGAAGCTTTAACCTGACACCCAACGTCCTTTTCCTTCGTTCCCGCCACCAAGACGGTACCAGTACACCAAATCCGCTTTCCTGTAGAAGTATAGCGGTTTCTCTTAAAAAGAAATATGCTTCCTCGGTTGATAGAAAAACCCCTTCCGGTCGCGGTTCCATTAATCCTCTTTCAATTACAGGGTATATCTTCGATATTTTTCCCAAACCCTCCAACAGCTTCTCTTGAGGATGCTCGAACTCCTTATTCAGAAAATGATTGGCCTGACTGCCGGTCTGCCATATATCCTGTGCAGCAATCAGCAGGCTTGGATCGTCGGTAGCTTGCAGGTGGAAGGAGAGATACCATTCCTCAGTCCCTTCTTTTGGTTCCTCCAGACGCAGGCATGTTCGAAAACTCTCCCTGTTTTCCCTTAAGGGCCTGGTCCATTGCCTGATTCCTTCTATCAATTCCTCAATCTGCTTCTTGCTACCGATGATCCTTCGTCTTTTGCCTCGAAGGGCATACAACCACAGCCGTTCAATTGGAATATTCTCCTCTCCGTAATCCATATTGCCGAGCCAACTGCGTATAACTTCGTCGGTGGCTACCCTCAGGTAGTTCATGATAACATCATAGGGTAAAAGTGGTTCTTTTGACTGATAGGTTTGCCCCAAAACGCCGCAGCATATGGGAGGCATAACATTGATCAGCCGTTTAATAATTCTGCGATCCTCAGGGTCTTCAAAAACCGGTTGCCATACCGCAACTACTCCGCCGCCATTGCCGGGAGCCAGAGAAGGGATGAACTTCTGCCTGCAAAGCATGCGCAACAGAAAGCGACCGCACAACATCCAATAATTCCAGTCATCCCCGTAAATAAAATCATATGTACCGTTTTCATATTCACCCTGGCTACCGGCAGCAATGCCTTCTATGAATTCGGGTACGTCAACTAACAAGCCGGTAACTTCCCAGCCGGCCAGCCTGTATTCTTCATTTTCGTCCTCCATTGACAGTCCTGGTGATGCTTGCGGCACCCGCTTACCAGTGGGCAGCAAAAGGTATATCTTAGCCTGCCTTTTATCCTTATCCCAGTCAATTCCGGGATAGAGCACATTCATAAGCGAATTAACATCCCGGACTGAAGCCTGAAAAGGATGAGGGGCACCACCCGGGTTTTTGGGCGGTCTTCCCCTTTTCTTATATATCGAGGGTTCCGGCTCTTTCTCTCCCCATATAAAAAATTGGCTGCCCGTCCAGGCCATATGAAGCAAGATCATGCAATAACCTTCCTTGAAAATATACTCATACTATTTATTTTATATATTTTCAAGTTTTCGTTCAAGCACATTATTTTTATTGTCAGAGATATATGGTTAGCGTACGGCCTTTTCCGGCCATGTCCGGCTGAAAACAAAAAACCATGGGAGATTTTCAATCAATCGATTTACTCAGTCCCATGGCATTTCCTTCATTCCTAAATCATTAATTTTCAGCAATCAAGTACCGAAAAAACGCAATAGTTTAAAAAATATCAATTTCTTCTTCCAGTATTCTCTGTAAAAGCTTTACACCGTTCTCCATATCCGACGCATCCACCATCTCGCTGTCGCTGTGTATATGACGGCAGGGTATTGATAAAACTCCGGAAGGAACCCCCTCCCGAGTGAGATGTATCGGCCCGGCATCTGTTCCCCCGGCCTCCAAGATTTCCATTTGATACGGAATCCCAAGCTCTTCTGCCCTTTTTACCATCAATCCCTTAACCCTGGGATGGGCCATTACCAGCGCATCCTTCACTTTTATAGCAGGCCCGCCCCCAAGCTTTACAGCCATAGGCCTGGCTTTAGGCGTATCTCCCGTCCTGGTAACGTCTATCGCAATACCAATATCCGGGTTAAGGGCATAGGCGGAAGTTTTAGCCCCTCTAACCCCTATTTCCTCCTGAACGGTAAATACGAAATATATTTCATGGGGCGAACTCTTAAGGCGCCTTGCCGTTTCAATCAACAATGCACAGCCTGCCCTGTCGTCCATAGCTTTGCCAGTATACTTCCCGTTGTTTTCCGAAAAGGAGGAACAGTATACTGCCACATCCCCTATGGCTACCGTTTTTTCGGCTTCTTCGCGGCTGGACGCCCCAATGTCGATGTACATCTTCTCCAGCTTTATATCGCTGATTCTGTCAATATCACCATCATAGCTTATAACCCCGGTGACACCATTTTTAAATATCACCCTCCGGTTTATGCTGTTCCCAACGGAAATACCACCAATTCGGGCAAACCTTAAAAAACCCTTATCATCAATGTGGGTAACCATATATCCGATCTGATCCATATGGGCAGCCAGCATAACCTTGGTACCGCAGCCCCTTTTCACGGCGATCAAATTACCGAGTACATCCACCTTAACCTCATCAACATAAGCTTTAATCTCATCACGGATAATATCCCGAACAATCTCCTCATTACCTGAAGGACCGTATGTCTGGGTTAACTTCTTCAGGAGTTCTTTCATCATAATTCACATCCTTTCAAAAAGCATGATAATAATCGGATTGTATTGCTGTAATCATCGAGATCCATTACCGAAGCCGGGCTGTGAATATAGCGACAGGGTACCGATACCGTTGCTGTCTTTATACCCTCCCTGGCCAGATGAAGCCTTCCCGCATCGTTGCCTCCTGTAGTACCCTTTTTAAACTGGAAGGATATGCCTTCCCTGTATGCAGTTTTTACCAGCATTTCCACCAGCTCTTTGTTGGCATAGGAGCTGCCGTCCATAATAGTGATGGCGGGACCTTTACCCATTTCAGTGGTATACTGGTGTTGGTCCACATCAGGAACATCGGAACAGGTGGTCCCTTCAACGACAATAGCTATATCAGGATTGAGGCCGTAGCCCAGCACCTCGGCCCCCCGCAAGCCCACCTCCTCCTGAACACTGAAACACGCATAGATATCGTAATCATATTCCTGCTTCATCAGCTCCACAAGTATTGCACACCCGGCTCTGTCGTCCAACGCCTTAGCCTTAACCTTGTTTTCACCAAATTCAATATACCTACTGTCAAACACGGCATAGTCACCTAAACTAACGGCTTGAGCTGCCTCCTCCCTGGACGCAGCACCGATATCTATATACATTTGCTTAACCTTTACGGCACTTTGGCGTTCTTCAACTTCCTGAAGATGAATTGCTTTAATCCCCAATACGCCTGGACAGCCCTTTTCACCTACAAGGACTCGTTTTGACACCAGAATCCGGGGATCTATTCCACCTATCGTTTTAAACTTTAACATACCCTCTTCCTGTATGCCTGTAACTATCAATCCAATTTCATCCATATGGGCACATAGCATGATTTTTTTGTCGCTCTTCTTCCCCTTTTTATAGGCGATTAAATTTCCCATTCTATCGGTCTGGACATTATCAACCAGAGGGGATATTCTTTCAGTTATCAGCTTCCGAACCCGACCTTCATCTCCCGATACTCCAGCAGTCTCGGTCAACTGTTTCAGTAATTCAGCCATTCGTTCCAATCCTCCTTCAACGACGCAATAAAACGCGCCAACAATCTGGCAGCCTGCTTTATATTATCCAAATTTAAGGTTTCCACGGTAGTATGCATGTACCGCAATGGAATTCCGATGAGAACGGTGGGAACCCCGTATCGTGATATCTGAATCGCCCGAGCATCGGTACCCGTAGGTCCGGGTTCCACTTCCACCATATAATCGATCCCATACTCCTTGGCAGTATCCATAAGCTTTTGCGTCAAACGGGGATGCATATTGGGGCCAACGGCAATAACCGGACCTTTGTTCATTGCAAAGGTCTCGTCTCTGGGTGCATCCGGCATATCTCCGTGAGTGACATCTATGGCAATTCCTATATCAGGATTAAGCCGATATGCACTGATGACCGCTCCCCTCACTCCCACCTCTTCCTGGACGGTGGCCACAAAATATACATCGGCACAAAAGCGCAGTTTATCAAGCTCTTTCATGGTTGCCAACAGGGTAGCCACCCCCGCCCGATCGTCAAGGGATTTACCAGACACCATACTGCCTTTGAGTTCAACCAAAGGACTCACAAAAGTAATAATATCCCCTATTTTTATCAGCTCTCTGGCCCGCTCTGCAGATAAGCCCACATCGATGGCCATATCCTGCATTTTAATAGCTTTTTTTGCATCCTCCATCCCCTGTAAATGAGGCGGTTTTGCTCCAATAACACCGAACAATTTTTCCTTTCCGTGGATTTCCACCTCCTGACCAGGAAGTATACGGGGATCAACGCCTCCTATATTGGTAAACCTGATAAAACCACTTTCATCGATATCTGTCACCATCAAACCGATCTCATCCATATGGGCAGCCAGCATCACTTTAGGTATGTTTTCACCCTGCCCGTCGGTTTTTCGGCCATATACATTGAAAAAAGCATCCGTTTTAACCTCTTGACAGTAGGGATTGAATGCTTTAGAAATAATCCGGGCAATTCTTTCTTCATAACCCGACACACCCGGCACGGCAACAAGCTCGGTTATAAAATCCTTTATATCCATATGTTTCTCACATACCTTTCACTATCTTATTTTTTCATCATTTCTGAAAACAGGTATAGAAAAAACACTATTCCAACGATGTGTTTTTATATGCCACAAGTATGCAATCACCGTCTTCAGCAGTATCAACTGCTTTTTGAATGGCCTTATAACAATCCATGTCATGTTCTATGGCTATGCCCCCAATATGCTGGGCTATGCCAAAAGCTGCATTCATTGAACTTTGTGATAAATGATTTGGAACAATGATGCAACGTTCACTGTATCTGCCGATGGCCTGTCCGACTTCTTTGTGGTTTAAGTCGTCAGCCTGAGTCCCAATGGATAACAGAGTTATCAGCTTTCCGGTACTCTCATTATTCGCTCTTTCATATGTCCCTTCGAGTTCATGGCCCTCATCCATATTATGCACATATATTTTTACATACTTACTGCTCTTGCTCTCGTCGCCGACAGCCACTGGATTTTCGAAGGCCATAAACCCCTGCTGTATACGGGGCAGTTCCATGTCTTTGATCAAACCCCAGGCGACAACGGCCAGAGCATTGTACACATTATGTATTCCCGGAACCTTGAGGGTCAGCTTACATGTGCCCCGGGGTGTGATAACGCTAAAATGGCTGCCATTTGGTGTTAGTTCAATATCTACTGCATTTACATAGCATGGACGACAAATGCCATATCCTATCAGGCTGTCACTCTTCAGCCTGTCGGCATAATAGTCGTCCACATTAATAATAATCGGTGATTTTACTCCTTTTAAGTGATCGATCAGCGTCCTTCTGATCTCCAGGTAATGGTAATCCGCTTTGCGGTTTTGAAAATAAGTGTAAAGATCCGTATAGATAATGCTGTCAAACCATATATGGCGCAACAATTCCTGGATAATAGCCGTATAAGAACACTCAATAACCCCTGTACGGATGCCCTTTTGTACCGCCTGGTGTAGTAAAGCGTTTAATGTCAGGGGACGTATTGCGTTTTCGTGAATTGTACAAATCTCATCTGACATTTGACAATATGAAGCACCTATAACCACTCCCGGTTCTCCAGAAGCATCCAGTATGGACTTTATCATCCATCCAATGGTAGTTTTTCCGTGAGAGCCGGTGATACCAACCAACTCCATGGTTTGAGACGGAGAATGATAAAAATTCCTTGCTACAGCCGAAATAAATCTATTGATATGGTATGTCTTTATAAAGGTCACATTGCACGGGATAAGCTCTTGGTCTTGCCCAATACAAACCGCCACAGCACCTTTCTCAACAGCATGTTTCACAGCTTGTTCATAAGGAAGCTGGCTTGTCCCAGGGCAGTATATATATAAATAGCCTTCCTGCACGTCACATGGATTGATTGCTATCCCCTTAACATCTACTTTTTTGTAGCCAATCATCTCAGAAATCGGCGTACTTATCAGCAGCTCCCGTAAAAGCATAATATTTTCACCTTCTACAATATATATTGGTTCATTCATTATAACATAGTATATTGCTAAAAACCACAGGCTTTGTTTCGTTCTTCCGTATCAGCCCCGTTACTTCCACAAAAATGCTTAATCATCATCCGGACTGAGCCTGACACCCTCCACAGCCTTCAGCTCAGTCAACAGGTTTTCGTATGTAACATTCCTGGGCAGGCGTATATAGAACTTTGCATGTACCCACGGTTCATCGCTGGGTTCCAGTTTAATATCACGGATTAAGACCTTCAGTTGCCCCATGCAATCGGTTACCTTGGCAATTTGGCCGGGGACATTGCGAATATCCATTTTGATTACCTTAACCCCTGTATTTCTTCTGAACAGGGCTTCTATTTTTTTCAACAATATCAATACTATATATACCAGGAAGGCGGCAAATATGGATATCTGATACAAGCCGGCTCCCGCAGCCAGACCGATACAAGCAACAACCCATAAACTGGCGGCGGTTGTTAAACCCCGTACCCGTGCCTCATCCTTCATGATGGTACCGGCCCCCAAAAAACCGATACCGCTTATAACCTGAGCACCCAGCCTGGCCGGATCCAGGTTAACCAGACTGTGGTACTCATCAAAGATGTATTGAGATGTGATCATCACCAGCGCCGAACCCATGCATACCAGGGTATGGGTTCTAAAGCCAGCGGGTCTGTTGGTTATTTCCCTTTCAAGGCCTACCAGGCCGCCTAAAACCATTGCCAGTATCAGCTTCAACGCATCCTCCCAAACCATAGTATCCCTCCGATTATATTACATATCATCTGCCTGGCTTTTTAAAAATCCCACTGTCTCTTCAATTACCTTCCTTTCCCATTCATGCTTGTTAAAGGTGTGATCTGCATCTTTAATCACATTCAATTTAGCTTTGTCACCGTATATCTTCAAATATCTATGGGAGGTTTCCAGCGGCACCGCCTCATCCCTGTCGCCGTGCAAAATCAACACCTGCTTATCGTAGGAAGAGGCAATTTCAAATACATCCAATGAGAGCACATCCTCCACAAAAGCCCTGCCTACCAGATTCCCGCGCAGATCGTAATATTCCAAACTGTTTACATCAACACCGGCCGCTTCCATATCACTAATGGACTTTTGGATCAGCTCCCCGATGTTCCCCGCAGGAGCCCACAGACACAGGGCTGCTATATCCTGAGGATGAAGTCCGGCAAGCATGCTGGCAACGGCTCCACCCATACTGAGTCCTACTGCAAAAATTTTGTCCTTATCAACAAAGTCAAGGCTCTTTGCATACTTCAGGATTGCCTCGGCATCCTTCAGCTCCCCCGACAGCGTCATATCTTTGAATTCCCCGTCGCTTTCCCCACTTCCCAGAAAATCAAACCTGAGGCTTGCAATGCCAACTTTCTCCAACATCCTGGATAGTTTGACAAATATAAAGTGGGGTTCCATTTTATTGCCCGTAAAACCATGGAAAATCAAAGCAATTGGAACCTTTCCGGTAAGTCCGTCGGGCGTATGCATCATTCCTCTCAATATCATATCGTTTCTATGAATTTCCACTGCCTTTTGCATATTACTCCCCCCATCCGACCAATTTGATATAGCATGTTATACCATTTTCAGTATACTATTTTTCTCAGGAAATTACTATATTTTTTGTGATATCCTTATAAATTCATAGGTTCGTTGTAAAATTAAATGC
>LSQX01348770.1_pt1 | contig 17214 bp, 13 predicted proteins | sample 654561 | NCBI WGS metagenome assembly LSQX01 (sample SAMN04489861, study PRJNA283612) | anaerobic digester metagenome | isolation source: 4 biogas reactors fed with cattle manure at either 37C or 55C with and... | place: Denmark: Kongens Lyngby | collected 2014
GAACCAGGGGCAGAAGGAGCAGAAGTCCGGAAACTCCTCCTTCTTCTCCAAAGGAACACCCGCCCCCGGAAGTTTCCTCGAAGGAAGTGAAGGCCTTCAGGCAGACATTGGACTTTTCGTGGCCGGGAAGAGCCGTCAAATCGCTCCAGGAAACCCCGTCGGCGCTGATGAAGCTCTGTCCCGGTTCCGCGTCCGCCTTGTCGCTGTAGCCGGCTTCCGATGATTCGAGAGGTACGGGATAGGCGTAGCCCGGAGTGGTGATCTTCACCGCCACGGAAAAAAGACTGCCCGGGGAAAGAAACACCTCCCTGTCGAGCCGAACCGTATGGTACCCCGAGGGCCCCAGCACCCCCTCCTTCACGGAAACCGGAGTGCCTTCGAAAGGAGCCGCACGGGATACGTTCCGTCTGATCTCAATGCGATACGAACTCTCCGCGGCCGCCGAATAGAAGGAAACGGCCTGAAGGACCTCGGCCAGACCGGAGCGCCCTTCCGAAGCGGCAAAGACATTGGCGAACCAGCCGGTCTCGCCTCCGACACCGTAATCGTTCACCCATCCGAGAGGGTCGTACTGGTAGACGGAATCGAAAGTGTCCGGTTTTCCCCCGATGTACGCCGACGGGCTGTTCAGCGTGGGGTCGGCGTAGGAAACCCAGAAATACCCGTCATTTCCCCATGCTTCCCCCCAACTGTTCTTCACCAGCCAGGCACCGTTCCGTCCCGGATCCCTGACGAAATTGGCCGCAGGGAAATTGTCGTCCCACCCGGCAATGGCCACCGCGTGGCCGCCGCTCTGAAAGCCCACCGGGTCATAGTTGTAAAAGGCGAAGGAAGGGCTGAGCACCTGGTCCTGAAAATCCCACCTGGGCCATCTGACGCCGATACGGACGGCTCCGTAGTGGGTGAGAGCGTATTTTATGCTGTCCATATCGGGCGCCGAGCCGAGGTAAAGAACGTGCTCCAGTCTCTTCGCCGCCCTGTCCGAGGAGAGGGGCCTGCTTTCCTCCGGCCAGGGGGTGACATTCTGGTAGGGCCGGTCAGCTTCCGTCACCGCGCCGGTCCAGCGGGCAAGAAGTGCCGCGGACATCCATGCGTTTCCCCCCTGGTCGAAAATGGGGTCTCCGCCGAAATGGGGGTCCGTGTTTCCTGTGAATCCCGGCAGTTCCTCCCCTTCGACCACGTAGGCGAAATAGGCGAGATGCCACTCCGAAAAATCAAGGTTCCCTTCCCCCTGGCCGGCGAAAAAGGACTCCAGGGAAGCAAAACCGCCGAAGGCCCAGCAGGTTCCGTAGGGCGCCTGGTTCCGTATGGGGGTCATCCGCCCTTCCGCGGGAAGGCTGAAGGATGAAGGGAAAGAAACAGCGGCGGCGGACACATCGCCCCCGCCCCGAACTCCTCTGAAATGCCCAGGAGCCCTCACGTGGGAAAGGTCGAGGGGGGAAGGTTTCTCTCCGAGCATCCGCCCCTGTGTCCTGTTCATTCTGGCAGGACCATCCATCGAATGGAGGCTGAAACTCTCTCCTGTCCGTTGGGCGAGAAATTCAGGGTTGAGAGGGGCTGTTCTCCACGTTTCAGAAGCGGACAGGTCCGGAGAAAGCAGGAAAATGCACGCGGCGGCGAAAAGAATGGAACGGGTCAGTCTCATGGAAGGGTCTCTCCTTTTCAAAAAAATCGGCATCGAATTCTTTACAAGCTGTCATCCCGAGCGCAACGGTTTGTCATCCTGAGCGCAGCGATCGCGGAGCATCCCCGGAGGGGAGGGATCCCGATTTTACTTCCCCCGCTTCCTGAGCACCGGAACCAGGGGCAGAAGGAGCAGAAGGCCGGAAACTCCGGATTCTCCTCCAAAGGAGCACCCACCCCCGGACGATGAAACGGAAGTGAAGGCCTTCAGGCAGACATTGGACTTTTCGTGACCGGGGAGGGTCGTCAGGTCGGTCCAGGTTGCCCCGTCCACGCTGATGAAGCTCTGGCCCGGTTCCGCATCCGCCTTGTCGCTGTAGCCCCCTTGCCTGGATTCCAGCGGAACGGGGCTGAGAAAGTCCGGGGTGACAATCCGCACCGCCACGGAGAACCTCTCGCCCCCCGACAGCGGGACATTCCGCGTAAGGCGCACCGTGTGGTATCCCGATGGTCCCAGTATATCCTCCATTACCGAGACGAGCTCGCCGCTTACGGGATCGCCCTCCGCGCCTCCCCGCCGGACCTCCACCCGGAAAGACGCGTCTGGCGCCGGGGCATAGAAGGATACGGCCTCGAGGGTTTCATTTCCCCGGGATTCAAAAATGTTGGCGAACCATGCCGTCTCCCTCCCGAAGCCCACATAGGCCACCCACCCGAGGGGGTCGTACTGGTAGATCCTGTCGAAAGTACCGCTGTTTCCGCCGAGAAAGACCGCCGGGTAGCCCAGGGTTGGCTCGGCGTAGGACAGATGGAAATACCCCTCTTCCCCCCAGTCGGCTCCCCAGCTGTTCCGGACGATCCACGCCCCGTCGCGTCCGGGATCGGAAACGAAATTCCCCGCCGGGAAAGTGTCGTCCCATCCAACAATGGTCACAATATGACCGCCCCCTGATTCGGGGACGTTGTAGTAGGAAAAATGATCTTCGGAATAGGCGCCGTCATTCCAGACCACCCGGACGCTCACAGCCCCCCAGCGCATCAGGGCGTATTTGACGGCCTCCGGGTCGAGCAATCCCTCGCCGTCTATTCCTTCCCCATCGATCAAATACACATTTTCCAGCCTCTTCGCCGCCCTGTCGGAGGCCCGGGGCCTCCCCGATTCCGGCCACGGGCTGATATCCTGGTAGGGACGGTCCGATTCCGCCACGGCACCAGTCCACCGGGCGAGAAGAGCCGCGGACTGGAACACGCTTCCTCCCTGGTCAAAGATGGGGTCCGAACCAAATCCCGGGGCGATGGCCGTGAAAGCCGGCAGCGCAGGTTCCTCGTCCACGTAGGCGAAATAGGCGAGGTGCCATTCCGAAAAGTCGAAGGCCCCCTTTCCCGCCTTCAGGAAGGTGGACTCGAGGGACGCCAGAGAAGCAAAAGCCCAGCACGTGCCGTAGGGATTCTGGTCCCTCACCGGGGTAAGGGCGCCAAGTTCCCTCAGGTCGAAGGTCCGGGGAAAAACCGGCGTCCCTCCAGCTCCGGCGGCCAGGATGTCCAGCCCGCTCCTGAGCGACGCGGAGGGCCGTACATGGGAGAGGTCCAGGGGCGATGGCCGGTAGCCCAGGGGACGGGCAGACGCGGTCCTTCTTACGGAGGGATTCTCCCGGAACCGGGCGAATTCTTCCCCGGCAGGCCGGGTAAACACGGGAAAAGCCTCCAGGGGAAATGAAATAATAACGGCAGGAAAAAGAACGGCGCAGAAGAGCAGAAAGGATCGAAGGATTTTCATCGGATTCCTCCCGGTTTCACAGGATAAAAAAGGGCAGCCTTCTGAAGGAGGGCTGCCCTTAATGGCTTTCTTCGTAAACTATCTCACCGTCATGGAAAGAACATGGTACCGCACGGGGGTGGTGTCTTTCTCCCACGGGCGCCGGTAGCCGAAAATGAGGGCCGTTTTCCCCTTCGCGATGCCCTCGTACCTCCACAGTTCCGTTCCGGGCCGTCCGGTCCTTGCTCTCTCGGGGAAGGAGTCTCCTTCTCCGTGGAAGGTATTTTCCTTCAGCCGCACCACGGCAACCCCCTGGTGAAGGGCCGTCCAGCCGTACCCCGTGGAGGGGTTGGATGCGAGGCGCACAGTGTAGACATTTCCCCTGCCCACTGAACCGAAGTCCATGGAGAGATGCAGGTCTCCCTCCAGAGGAAATGAAAGGGCGTCCACCTTCACCGAATTGCCGCCCCGGGGGGTCCACCGGATGGCAAAGGGTTTTCCTGGAAGGAGTCCCCGAATGGTGAAATTCCCGTGGATATCAGTAACGGCCTTGTAGGACAATTGTCCGTCCCACACGGAAACCGCGACGCCGGGCAGTCCCTTCTGCCCTTCGTCAAACACGACTCCCCGAAGCAGAGGCTCTTCAGCCCCGAGTGCAGGAGTTAGCCCGGAAACCCCGGTAAAAAGCATTGTAAAGACCAGGCAGAAAAGAACCCAAAAACGCATGCACATTCCCTCCCCTTGACGAATATTGTGTTCCACAGTAATAGTAGCACTTTTTTGTCGGAATGGATGGAAAATAAAAAAAGGAGGGGGAAAATTCCCCCCTCCGATTGCTTACGGGCTATCCAGGACGGTGGTTCTGACACTTGGTCAAACAACCAGCTCCTTGATGTTTCTGCATATACCTTGCATACTGCTCATGTTCAGGTTCTTTTCGGTACAGCTTCCGGTGCTGATGGAACATGGTACAGACTGTCTTGGACTTGTTTCTGCTTCTTTCGGTTTTTCCTGACTTGCTTCTCGTTTCTGCTCTCTCCGTCCGGATAACCCGTTGAGGGTATTGTACCCTTGCAGATATATTATATCAAGGGAGATCAGGCCCAGTGGGGCCCAAATAGTGGCCGCTCCCGGGCAGAAACTCTTATTTTCTTTCATAATCAGCTTTATTCTTCAAAAGAAAGTTCTCCCTGAACTCCCTCCCCGGGAGAACAGGCCACACCGAGAAGACATTTCATCCGGAGGGCGTTTTTTACCGCATAATCACGGAAGCAGTTGTTGAACATGAGAAAGACCTTGCCGGCCTTCTCCGCGGCATTCCTGACCGCTTCCTCCCAGGAGAGAAGTTCCCCGTCCGAGTAGCTGTAACGGAATTTCTCCGCCACGGTAGCTCCTTTTTTCGTCCAGCCTTCCCTGTTCCGCCCGTGAAACCGCACCACGGCTCCCCAGGTGGCAGTCACCGGGAACTCCCTCCCCACGGTCCAGTCGAGCTCCGGCTCGTCCACGGCCACGTAGGCCATGTTCGCCGCCTTCAGCAGCGAGAGAAAGGACTCCCTGTTCCCCTTTTCCATCCACGACCTGTTCCGCACCTCCACAGCGGTGCGGAAGGGAGGGGTGACTTCCGCTACCCGTTCGAGGTAGCGCATCATCACCGGCGAAAAGGAGGCTTTCGGGGGGAGCTGGAACAGGAGGTACCCCATGCGGTCCATTGTCCTGAGGGGCTCCAGGGCGGAGGTGAACCGTTTCCAGAGAACGGGGCGAAGCTCCCTGGGAAGCCCCTGGAAATCAAGGCGGCCGGATTCGGGCCTCGGGATTTCCTGCCGTACCCATTCAGGGAGGGTCTCGTATTTCACCGAATGCCAGGTGAACAGCCCCCACGCCTTCACATTGAAGAGGAACCCCGGAGGAGTCCTGGCAGCCCATTGGAAGGCTGCAGCCTGTTCAGGGATGGCGTAGAAGGTGCTGTCCGCTTCCACGGTGTCGAAACCGGCCGCGTAAAAAGCCAGCCTCGCGGCAGCCGTCCGTGACGAAGGTGGATACCATCCGCTGGCGACGAGCCCCCGGTCAGCCCATGAACAGGTTCCGATCCGGATCATTCCTCCGCCCGGCATGCTATCCTCCCGGTGAAAGAAAGACATCCACGAAGCGGTTGATCCTGCGGTGCCACCGCTCATACAGTTTAGCCTGAAGCAGCGTCGAAAGAGTAAAAAATTCGTCTTCCGCTCCTCCGAATGAATCGTCCCGCAGAGCCTGTTCATAGACCTCAGCCGGCATGGTGAACACCATTTCACCCTTGTGACGGTCCGTGGTCTGGCGGGGAACACACCCGACAGCCATTCTTCCTTGATCAGCAGCGTAGATGGTTACCGTATAGTCAACGTTTCCCAGGGGACCTGCCGGAAATTCCAGCCTCCTCTTCCGGGAAAAGCCCCTCTCCTTCATCGTGTCAAAGGAGTCGATGACCGTTTCCGCGGAAATGCTGTCCAGGGCCGTCCAGTGACGCACGTACCCCGCCATCTTCATGGCGAACCTCGAAATGGAAGAATCTGCCGGATTCTCCGAAAGAGCCTTCGGGGAAACTACGCCGCCCTCCGCGGCCTTCCACAGGAAGGAGGAAAAGTCGCCGCTCTCCTCGGAAAACATGGAAAAGCCGAGAAGAACCGCCGCCGCCGCAGTCCGGGGCGTCTCGTACCATCGTTCAGGCCTGACGGAGGCGAGCTTCCTCGTTATCCCCGTTTTTTTCAGGTCGGCCAGTGATTTTCCTCCCGCAATCGGGACGGAGGGCTCTCCGCCGAAGACGGCCATCTCCGCCCCGGACAGGGGGAAGAAAGGGCGGAAGAAGCCCTGCCCGCCTCCATCGGTATAATCCGCCAGCCAAAGGCACCATCGCTTCCCTTCGGGAAGGAGGGCCATCTCGCTTTTGTCGAACACCGATCTTGGGGCATGGAACAGGTCAGACAGAAAAAGGACGGAATGCCACAGAAGGCCCTTGAACACCGGATCCTGGGCGAACCGGTAAAGCATCCTCCTGACCGGCTCCACCAGATCTTCCACCGGGTAGTGAACCGTCCTGCCGCCGGGCCCCTTGAGGGACAGCTTTCTTTCTTCACCTTCAAGCCATCTCAGGGGACTCATCTTTTTCGTGTTCTTCACCCTGTTGACTATCACCAGCCGGGGAGTTTTTCCCCTGGTCCAAAGCTGGAGTTCCAGTCCTTCGTCAACTACTTCCCCGGAAACGATAACGCCTTTTTCATCCATTTACTGCGCACTCCCTGATTTCTCTTGATTGAATCTATTATGACGGCTCCGACGTCAAATGCAACGGGAAAGAAAAAAGTTAAAGCTTCACTTTTCTGACTCTTTGGCGTATTATTATACGTGTTTCAAAGGAGGTGGAGGAGGTGGAGATCATGTCAATGGTCAGGCTGAAGCTGATAATGGAGCGAAGCTCTGCGGGCGGCAGCGGGGGCTGCAGCACCTACCTTCCCGGAAGCGACGAGGGGAAGTGGCGGAAGGACACCACGGAGGAGATCGGCAGACTGCTCTCGGGTATCAGGGAGACCTTCGGGAACAGCGTCGCCATTTCGGTCATGGACCCCAGGAGCATCTTCTCCTTTTTCGACCTCTTCCGCTACCGGGTACGGGGTACCGACCCCGCCTGGATACTGAACGGGAAGAAGGTTTTCGAGGGCGTACCCACCAGGGAGGAACTGGAACAGGCGATACGAAATCTTCTTTAAGCAGCACCGGACAGGCTCAGGACCCGGTGAAGGTTTTCCCGGCAGGAACATCACTTCCGGCTGTGTTTTCCGGTGACGCTGCAGCCGGTATTCGGACCCTGATCAGCGGAATACTCTTGCGTTTCAGTTCCGCAGGATGTATTATGCTTTCCCTGCAGAGAAGAAACACCAAGTCCGACTGCACCGGAGGAACTGATATTTAATGAAAAGAGCGGAACATATACGCAACATCGCCATCATCGCCCACATTGACCACGGCAAGACCACCCTTATCGACTCCATTTTCAGGGCAGCCCAGGTATTCAGGGAAAACGCCCGAATAGAAGAACGCTTCATGGACAATAACGAGCTCGAGCGGGAAAAAGGCATCACCATCCGGGCCAAGCACTGTACCGTGGAATGGAAGGGCTGCCGGATCAACATCATCGACACCCCTGGCCACGCCGACTTTTCGGGTGAAGTGGAGCGCATCCTCTCCACTGTCGACTCTGTGCTCCTGCTCGTGGACGCAGGCGAAGGGCCCATGCCCCAGACCCGGTATGTCCTGTCCCACGCTCTCCGCATGGGGCTGAAACCCATCGTTTACATCAACAAGGTGGACCGCAAGGAAGCAGACCCGGTCATGGCGCTAAACGCCACCTTCGACCTCTTCTTCGAGCTCGGGGCCACCGAAGAGCAGGCGGATTTTCCCGTGCTCTACGGCTCCGGCCTTGCGGGCTGGGCCGTCTCGGACCTCTCGGAGATCGAGGGTGGAGAGTCGAAGGGAATGGACGCCCTGTTCGAGGCAGTCATCCGCTGCGTCCAGCCTCCCCTGGCCGACGAGGAGGCTCCATTCAAAATGCAGGTGAGCACCCTGGCATGGAATGAATACACCGGCCGGATGGGCTGCGGGAAAATCCTCCAGGGAAAAATCCGGAAAGGCGAAGACTTTCTCCGCATGGCCACCCGCTGGGAAGACTCTTCCGATAAGGAAAATGAAAATTTCTCAGTCACGGAGTCGGAACGCACAAAGGCCGTCCAGATCTTCGTCACCCGCGGACTGGAGCGCCTGGAAGTAGAAGAGGCCTCTGCCGGGGACATCGTCTGGATCTCAGGGCCGAAGGAGATCGGCATCGGCGACACCTTCTCCTCTCCCGAACTGGAGGGGCAGCCCCTTCCGCCCCTGGATATAGAGGAACCCACGGTCTCCATGTTCTTCCTTGTGAACAACGGCCCCTTCTCCAGTCAGGAGGGACAGGCCATAACCCTGCGGCAGCTCAAGGCGAGGCTGGAAAGGGAGATGCATGTCAACGTGGCCCTTCGGATGGAAGACCTGGGACGGCCTGACGGCGTGAAGGTCTCCGGCCGCGGAGAACTGCAGCTGGCCATCCTCATCGAGGAGATGCGCCGGGAAGGCATGGAATTCTGCGTATCAAAGCCCGAGGTGATCACCGAGGAGATCGGCGGTGCTCTTCACGAGCCCATGGAGGATCTCGTGGTGGACATTCCCGAAGACTACCAGGGCGTAGTCTTTGAAAAACTCTCGAGGCGGAAGGCCCGGGTCAAGGAGATTCAGAACCTCCGCACCGGGCTCATGCGCATCTTTTTCTCCATTCCAACGAGAGGACTCATCGGCTACCGGGGTGAATTCCTCACCGACACCCGGGGACTAGGCATCATGTCCTCCCGCTTCTCAGGGTACGCCCCCTGGGCAGGAGAAATTACCCCGCGCAACAGGGGCGCCCTGGTGAGCCTCGATACCGGGGAAGCCACGAGCTACCAGCTGGAGAATCTTCAGGAGAGAGGGACCCTCTTCATATCTCCCATGGACAAAATCTACACCGGCATGATCGTGGGGGAGAACTCGCGGCCCAACGACATGCCCTGCAATCCCACAAAACGGAAACAGGCAACAAACCACAGGTCATCCACAAAGGACTTCACCATCAAGCTCGACGTACCAAGGAAGATGGGTCTTGAGAAAGCGCTGGAGTGGATTGCCGAGGACGAACTTGTGGAAGTGACACCGAAATCCATCCGGCTGAGAAAAATCATCCTCGACGACGGGGAACGCAGAAAAGCCGCAAAAAAACTGTCCGCCTAAAAAAAGAGGCCGCGTCCCGAAAGGGAGCGGCCTCTTCGTCTATCTCGAGGACGGAAGGGGAACGGAGAGAGAAACCGTGGTCCCTTTTCCCGGTTCGCTTGTTATGACCAGTTCTCCCCTTACCAGGGAAGCCCGCTCCTCCATGTTCGCCAGCCCCCAGGCACCCTTTTCTTCCGCTTCGCCCCGCGCTTTCTCCACGTCAAAACCGAGGCCGTCGTCTGCTATCTTCACCCGGAGCATTTCCCGGCCTATGCCCACAAGGATTTTGATGCGCCGTGCACGGCCGTTTTTCACGGCGTTGGCCACCGCCTGCTGGATGATCTTGAAAACTGCGGTGCGCAGGGGAAGGGATATCCTGTCGGACTGACCCTCCACGGCATAGCGCACATCCGCTCCCGAAATGGAGGAAGTCTGGGAGGTGAGACGGCTCAGGGCGACGTCAAACCCCTCCTTAAGCCCGGTGGGGTTGAGCTGGAAAAGGAAGGAGCGGAACTCCTCCAGGGCATCGCCGATGTGGGAGCGGGTTCTGGCGAGCTCATCCTTCGCTTTTCCGAAATCTCCCCTGGAAAGAAATTCCAGGGCGAGGTCAATCATCAGGCCGGCGGCTGCGAATTTCTGGATCGGCCCGTCGTGGAGCTCCCGTGCGAGCGAAATGCTTTCCCGCTCCGCCAGCATGAGGCCTGTACTGAAATCCTTTTGTTCAGGGGGAATTGAGACGTACTCATCTCCCTCGAGGCTGAAGTTGAGCAGGTTAAGCACTACCCTGAACCTGTTTCCCATTTCCTCGCTCCTGGCGATGATTTTTTCAATACGCCGCTCCTCGCGGTCAATATCATCCCGCTGGGCAGCAAGAGATTTTTCTCTCTCCTCGAAGGCGCCCCGGATTTTCATGAGGTTCATGGCCCGTTCATAGGCCTCTTTTTCCCTGGACTCATCCCCCGTCCTGGAGGCATCGAGGAGCATCTGCCTGGAGCGGCGGTATTCCGCCTCAGCCCTGTCAGAAGCGACGATAACCTCGTTCAGCTCTTTTTGCACTCCTTCGCGGCGGGTCCGGATCTCGAAGAGACGCTCCCGCTCCTCCTCCCGGAGAGCTGCCAGGCTGTCAATGCTGTACTGCAGGGATTCGCTCACCTTGTCCTGGATTTCCTTCAGCCTTTCGGCCATATCGTCCGGTGCCATCCCCACGCCTCCTTCTCTGGTACTGATACATCTTCTGCAAGCATTGTAGCCCTCCTCAGGAAGTCTGGCAATTTCCCGCTCACTTCTCCGCAAAAAAGGGATACAATAGATGCTACACCATTATACTTGGAGGAATTCACCGTGATCCTGGCTCTCATTCTTGGGTGGGCTGTCCTGTACGCAGACCGGACAGCCCTGTATCCGCTTCTTTCCGTTATAGCCGACAGCCTCGGCATATCGTCCGCCAGCGCAGGAGCCATCACCAGCGCCTATTTCCTGCTGTACGTTCTGCCGCAGATTCCCAGCGGCTTCGCGGCGGACAGATGGGGCGCCAGGCGCGTCCTCATTGTCATGTTTGCTCTTTCCGGCCTCGGCATCCTCGGGTTCGGGCTCTTCGGTACGTCCTTCACCCTCCTTCTGTTCTTCTCCGCCCTCCACGGTTTCGGAGCCTCAGCCTACTACCCCTGCTGCTTCGGCACCATGCTCTCCACCGTCCCGGCCGAAAAGAGGGGGTTCAGTTCCGGGCTCATCGGAATCGGCATGGCCGTCGGCACCATCGGGGGAATGGCCGTCAGCGGTCCCCTCTACCAGTTCTTCGGCAGCTACAGGGTCCCCTTCATTCTCCTGGCGGTTCCCTCCGTCCTCGTGCTCTTCATGTTCCTGAAATACCTGCCTGATGTCCGGAACGACGTCTCCCCGTCCCTTGCAGCATACGGCAAACTTTTCCGCGACAGGGACATCTGGAAGATCAACATCGCCACCTTCACGTCCCTCTACGGTTTCTGGGCTGCGGCGACCTGGGGCCCCACGTTCCTCCAGGCGGAGCGGGGCTTTTCCCTCACCCAGTCCGGGCTCTATACCGGCCTCATCGCCCTGACCGCCCTTCCGGGAGGCATCATCTGGGGCAGGCTTTCAGACCGCTTCGGCAGGAAACGGACCGCCCTCTTCGTCCTCCCCATGAGCGCGGCGGCCCTTTTCCTTCTTACCCGTGCCCAGGGAACATCCGCAATCATCGGCACGCTGCTGCTCTTCGGCCTCTTCAGCAACACTGCCTTTACCCCCATCGCCATCTCATGGGTGGGAGATATCGTCAGCAGGCGACACCCCGGCTCCATGGGGGCCGCTGTGGGCTTCTTCAACGGATCGGTTATGTCGTCCGCCGTTGTGGCTCCGCTGGTTTCAGGTTTTCTTCGGGATCTTACCGGGTCCCTCGTTCCTGCGATCACTGCCGGGGTGGTGCTCATGTCTGCAGGCTCGGTGCTGCTTCTGTTCACACCGGGCAATCAGAAGTAAAAAGACGAGAAGCGAAAGGAGGTACACCATGGCTGAACTGACGGTTTTCGGCGCTGGAAGCTGGGGCACCGCCCTTGCGGCATCTGCGGCATCTTCCGGACACTCTGTCTGTCTCTGGTGCAGAAGAAGCGAACAGGCACGGGCAATCAACGCCACGGGGAAAAACCCCGACTATCTCAGGGACATTTCCCTTCCCCCTGGGGTTACGGCTGCATCGGATGCCGGCGGGGCTGCCCTCTTTTCCCATTACTGGATCCTCGCCCTCCCGACCCAGACCCTTCGCGGCTTCCTCCCTGTGCTGGACTCATTCTGCACCGACCGGACGGAAATATGCAACGTGGCCAAGGGCATCGAGATAGACACGGGGAAAAGGATCAGCGAGATCGTGAAGGAGCTTCTTCCCGCAGGGCTTTATTCCGTCCTTTCAGGCCCGAGCTTCGCCGAAGAGGTGGCCAGAGGACTGCCGACAGCTGTAACCGTCGCATCGGCAAACGAAGGGTCTGCCCTCTTCTGGCAGTCCATCCTCAATACGTCAAGGCTCAGGCTCTATACCTCCCATGACGTTTCCGGGACCGAAACCGGAGGAGCGGTGAAGAACATCATGGCCATCGCCTCCGGCCTGGCATCTTCGCTCAGACTTGGAGACAACGCCCGGGCTGCCCTGGTCAGCAGAGGTCTCGCAGAAATCATGCGGTTCGGCGAGGCCCTCGGCGCCCATCCCCTGACTCTCGCGGGCCTTGCTGGAATGGGAGACCTCGTTCTCACCTGCTACAGCACCCAGTCGAGGAATTTCAGGCTCGGTATGGCTCTCGGCAGAGGACTCTCCCTCGAAGAAGCCAGGAAGGAGATCGGGCAGGTGGCCGAAGGTGCCTATACAGTTCGGGCGGTCATGGAAGAAGCCCGGAAGCTTTCGGTGGACATGCCCATTTCACGGGGAGTTCACCGCCTGCTGTATGAAGGAGCTTCTCCGGCGGAGGAACTTGAACGGCTGCTCACCCGGGACCCTAAGGCGGAATATCCGCCCGCCATTCTTTGGGGCTCTTCAAGTTGCCCGGGAAAAGAAAGTGGGGTATAATCCGGACCGGCACAGTGTACCAGCAGATTTTATCCGAGGAGGAATGAACTATGGCAAAAGCAGTCGTGGACAAGGATGCATGTGTAGGGTGCGAGACCTGTGTCGGCACCTGCCCCGTGGAAGCCATTTCCATGGTTGACGGCAAAGCGGAAGTTGGGGACGGATGCATTGAGTGCGGCAGCTGCGTGTCTGTCTGCCCCGTGAATGCGATTACCCAGTAATCCGCTTCTGAACAGGCTAAAAGAGCCCTTTTCCTGCCCAGGCCGGAAAAGGGCTCTTTTTTTCCCGCCTCCCGGAGGGTATAATTATTGTCACAGGCAGTCAACTCAATTCAGGAGGCTGCAATGGAATTACGCACCGTTCACCGGGGAAACCGCCTCGAAAGGGAATTGCCCGCACTTCGTCTGCTGAGCGTCATCACCGCAGTCTGGTTTCTCGCAGCAGGCTGGGCTGATGTGCTTATGGGATATCCTCTCCTGGCTGTGCTCGACTTTTTTCTCGCCCTGCTCTTCCTGTTTTTCCGTATTCGGATGAACACCATGGCACCCTCGGCAGTCCGTGGTTTCGTTCCCCCCATCCTGCTCTTCCTTAACCTGCTGCCCCTGGGTGCTTCCTTTCTCGAGGCCGGTTTTTTTACCCTCCTCCTCCGCCACATCGTTACCCTCCTGGGAACGGGTATCTACATGCAATTCCGTACGCGGGACGTCTTCTTCACCTATCTCGTGATCAACGCCTTTTCCTTCATCGGCACATTTCTCCTTTCCGGCGACTACAGGGGAGAAACTGTAAACCTGGCCATTTGCTATATTTTCATCGTCTCCAGCATGTATTTTTTTTCCATGCTGCAGCGAAAGGCCTCGAGGGAACTCGCCGCCCTGTCAAGCTCCGAGCGGCAGGCACGGGATATGGCCAGCCGGGACCCCCTTACGGGGCTCTTCAACAGGCGCCATTTTGACGGGGAACTCACCCGGCTTCTCCGGGAAGGGACCGGCGTCACCCTTCTTCTTCTCGATCTCGATGATTTTAAGGACATCAACGACGCCCGGGGTCACCAGGCGGGTGACGAAGCCCTGAAAAAAATGGCGTCAGCGGTCACCAGGGCCGTCAGAAGGGATGACATCGCCTGCAGAATAGGGGGGGACGAATTTGCCGTCCTCCTTCCCGCATGCCCTGAGAACAACGGGCTTGTAATCGCGGAAAATATCTGCCGCCAGCTCAGAAGCTGCGCCCCATACCTGAGCGTATCTCTCGGCGTGGCCTCTTCGGCTGGAGGCTCCTCTCCGGGCGATGCGTTCAGAAAGGCGGACACTGCTCTCTATCAGGCGAAATCGAAGGGAAAGGGGTGCATCGTGTCCTGCGGCGGACTCCTTCCCGACCTGGCGGCTTCTGCAGGAAACGATTGAACAAACGCCCCCGAGAGCATACAATACACCAGTCCGGAGCCAGCCCGGACCACAACGGCCCCCAGGAGGCTTCGTCATGGACCGGCTCATCCTGTCCCTCTTGATAATCAATTTTGCCATCTACTCCTATTCCAATGCCTTCTTCTTTCTCGCCCCCTACCTCGCCGCCCGGGGGTACACCGCTGCATCGGCCGGGATACTCGTCGGCGTTTTCTATGCGGCCACCACGGCGGTCCGGCCGGTAGGGAGCTGGATCACCGAAAAAATCGGCGTACGCCAAAGCATGATCTGGTCGTCGGGAGTCTGCATCGCCTGCGCCCTGGCCCTCCAGGCCTACCAGGGAGCTTTCGGCTGGTTCGTGGGAGTCCGGGTGGTCATGGGCCTGGCGTACAGCATTTTCATGGTCGCCCTTACCACCTACCAGGCCCTCGTCATCGAGGAGTCGAGGCGGGGGCTCGGTTTTGCCCTTGTCTCCGTGGGAAGCCTCATTCCCATGTTCACGGTGGTTCCCCTCACCGACTATCTTGTCCGGAGCGGCCTGGACAGGTTCTTCATGATCCTTCCCCTCGCAGCCGCCGCCCTCTCCTTCTCCCTTGCCCTCCGCCTCCGGCCCGCCCGGTTCCAGGGCTCACCCGGACAGAATCAGCCCATGGAATGGGGAACCTACGGCGACCTCTTTCGGGAAACACCGGCAGGAAAAATCATCTTCTCCTGCTTCTTCTTCGGCCTGTGCGACGCATCCATCGTCTTCATCGGCACGGTGCTCATGGAAAAGGGACTCGTCCCTTCATGGTTTCTCTTCTCCCTCGGAGCGGGAGCCCTGTTCGTCCGGACAGCGGGAAGAAACCTCTTCAACCGGTACCAGAGGACTGTCTTCGCCGGCCCCTCCTTCCTCCTCATGGCCCTCTGCCTTCTCGGCCTCACCTACGCCCGCACTTCCTTCGGACTTGTCCTCTGGGGCTTTTTCTACGGCATGGGCATGGGGTACGGCTACCCGGCCCATCTCGCTCTCACCGCGGACCTCGCGGCACCCCGCCTCCGGGCGAAAGCTTCGGCGCTGGTCCACTTCTCCATGGACCTGAGCTGGTTCATCCTTCCCCTGTACATGGGGTTCGGATGCACCCTTCTCGGCACCCACCGGGCCTTTCTTCTCTTCACCCTGATCTGTATCGCCACCGCAGTGATTACCACCATCATGTGGCTGCCTGCGAGAAAAGGGCGGTCATGAAGAAAGCCGGGACTTTGTGTCCCGGCTTTCTTCATGACTCCTGGTTCTTGTCATCCTGAACGGAGCGGAGGATTTCACCTTTGAGGCCCAGGAGCACAAGAGAGATCCTTCGTCGCTTTCGCTCCTCAGCGATGACAGAAACAGCAATGCCGCCCCGGGCTGACAGGAGGCAAAAGCCGTTCCGGCTCTCCCTAGCTCATCTTCCGCACCCGTACTTCTATACCTGAGTCCTTCAGAAGATTCACAAGCTTTCCGGGGTCCGTCTGCCCGTAATGATAGGGGTACAGGATTTTCGGCCGGAAGGAGAGGGCGGCGTCGGCCGCCATTTCGGGCGTCATGGTGAAGGGAAGGTTCATGGGCAGGAAGGCGATGGAAATGTCCTTCAGCTCCTTCATCTCCGGAATGTTCTCGGTATCCCCGGCGATGTATATTCTTGTATCGCCGAAATTCAGGATATAGCCGTTGTGCTGGTCCTTCGGATGATACGGCTGGCCGTTGTCCCGTTTGTGGACGATGTTGTAGGCAGGTACGGCCTCCACTTTGATCCCAAGGACTTTTTTTGACTCCCCGTTGCCCACGATACGTCCCTTGCCAAGAATTCCCGCACTGTTCCTGTTCAGCACGATATCAGTCTCATCGGTGACAATGTGCCTCAGCGCCTCTTTATCCAGGTGATCCTGGTGCTCGTGGGTTATCAGTACGGCATCCGCCCTGGGAAGAACGGAATAGTCGGCGACCTTGCTGTAGGGGTCCACGTGGATCACCCTGCCGCCGAAAGAGAGCATAAGGGTTCCGTGCCCGAGAAAGGTAATGGTCACCTCTCCGGCGGAGGTTTCAAACCGGTCTTCCTCGAACACCCGGGCGGATTCCGCCGCAAAGGCCCCTCCGGCAGCGAGCAAAACGGCAAGAGCTGCGATTGAAAGAATTTTTATCATGGAACACTCCTCCTCTCGTTGAATTTTCAAAAATCATACCAGAAAAAGAAGGAGAAGGGAAGCACAGCATGGCTTTCTTTGCCTTTTTCAATACCAATTTTTATATATAACTATATTTTATAACTCATAACCCCTTTCAAAACACCTCTTCGATAATCGCAGAGGAAAATGCTTCAGGAATACGGCATTTCACGGAAAGGGATTCTTCAGCGATCTGCTAGAATAATGGTCAAATCCGCATCCCCGTTCCGGAAAGGATGAGACGAGAAATGAGAAAAAACCTTTTCGCCCTGTTCCTGATGACTGCAGCCGTCCTTGTGTTTTCCGCAGCTGTGCCGGCCCCCGCCGCCTTCAACCCGGAATCCTTTGCAGGTCCGAAGATACGGGACCTCTACCTGGTGATCATCCGGGATCCCGACGCCCAGCTCCTTGCCCTGGAGCGGGGAAAGGCGGACATCCTGGGGGACCTCCACCGCCCCGTGGACGTGGACGCCCTTTCAAAAAACCCGGCCGTGGACCTCTCAATCGCATCGGGCTTCCACGGGTTCTTTCTCGGCTTCAACGTGCGGACCTTTCCGTGGAACAGCCTCGACCTGCGCCGCAGCGCCTGGCAGGCCCTTCCCAGGGAGCGGATGGTCCGGGATCTCTTCGCCGGGTACGCCGAGCCTCTTTCCACCTTCCTCCCTCCGGTGTCTCCTTACTTCGAACCGGACGTGACGGCCTACCCCCACGACCCCGAAGCTGCAAGGAAGCGACTTGCCGACGGGGGATGGACATGGGGCTCCGACGGCGTTCTCGTCTCGCCCGACGGGAAAAAAGTCCCCCCCCAGAAACTTCTCTGTCCCACGGCCTCCACGGCGCCCACAACGGCCGAGATGGCGGTGCGCATGGCCGGGGCC
>LSQX01083099.1_pt1 | contig 17211 bp, 21 predicted proteins | sample 654561 | NCBI WGS metagenome assembly LSQX01 (sample SAMN04489861, study PRJNA283612) | anaerobic digester metagenome | isolation source: 4 biogas reactors fed with cattle manure at either 37C or 55C with and... | place: Denmark: Kongens Lyngby | collected 2014
AATTCGAACTGCCCCAGAGTACGTTGGAACGGAAAATGCGTCAAACGCGTGCGGGTTTTGATGAAACGTTCTCGTGGGGCATAAAGGGTAGACATTGCTCGAAGTTGATGAAAGAGGAATGAACCGCATTTCTCGCGCGGCGGAAGTCGTCGGCTTCTTGCGGGATGCCTCGTGAAATAAACAGGTTTAGAGCCATAAACAGAGAAGGATGAGTCTAAAGATCAAGTGGGAGAGGATGGCATGATGCGTCTTTCTGCCTTTGCAGATGAGATCTCGAAGGATCTGACGGAGCAACTAGATGTCTTGACCTCGGAATCGATCAAGTTCCTGGAACTGCGCGGGGTGTGGGGAAAAAACGTATCCAATTTCAGTGACGATGAAGTGCAGACGATCGCTGAAGCATTGCGTGCTCGTGGGGTTGGGGTGTCATGTATTGGCTCGCCGATCGGCAAGATCGGTATCAAAGATGATTTTGAACCCCATTTTGAAAAGTTCAAACGGGTTATGGAGATCGCCAAAGCGTTGAACACGCGCTACATCCGCGTTTTCTCGTTCTTCATCCCTGAAGGAGAGGATCCGGTCACATATCGGGATGAGGTAATGAACCGCATGCAGGCCATGACCGAAGCGGCTGCGGCGGAGGGTCTCATTCTGCTTCATGAGAATGAGAAGGCCATCTATGGGGACACAGCTGACCGATGCGTGGATCTGCTCTCCACCGTCAACTCGCCGCATCTTCGGGCCATTTTTGATCCGGCGAACTTCGTACAAGTCGGACTCAGGCCTTACGAAGAATGCTGGGAGAAGATCAAGCCGTATCTCGAGTATTTGCACATCAAAGACGCGCTCTTGGAAACGCGCAAAGTTGTCCCTGCCGGTGAGGGTGACGGCGGTCTCAGGCAGATCGTGGCCGAGTTGAAGGCCATGGGTTTTGAGGGGTTTGCCTCCTTGGAGCCTCACTTGGCTGCGGCAGGCCGCATGTCAGGCTTTTCGGGACCGGAGCTATTCAGAGTGGCCGCGCAGGCATTCAAGAAGCTGTTGGCGGAAGCCGATTTGGCTTGTTCTTAGGATCCCCTTTTCTTGGCCTCGTTCCAGTAGGCATCCATTTCGCTGAGCGTCATCTCATGCAGAGTCTGCCCTCGACGGGCAGCGCTCTGCTCTATAAAACGAAAGCGACGGATGAATTTCTCCGTAGTTCGGCGCAACGCGGCTTCAGGATCAATCCCCAGATAGCGGGCCACATTGACCAGGACAAAAAGAACATCACCGAGCTCGGCGTCCTGTTCTTCTAGGTTGCCTGCGGCGATAGCTTCTTCCAGTTCGCGGATCTCTTCATGCAACTTCTCCCAGGCACCGTGTACATTCTGCCATTGGAAACCGACGGTAGCCGCTTTTTTTTGCGCTTTTTCGGCGTACATCAACGCCGGCAGATGCCGGGGCAAATCGCTGAGCAGGCTTTTTTCTTGTGGATCCTCTTCTTTTCGCTCGGCTTGCTTGATGGCCTCCCAATTGGCCAACACGGCTTTGGCATCGGCTGCTTGCACGTCGCCGAAAACATGCGGGTGACGTCTTTTCATCTTCTCTGTGATGGTTTGTATCACGTCATCGATGTTAAACGCGCCGTTTTCTTCCGCCAGTTGGGCGTGAAAGACGACTTGAAGGAGCACATCACCCAGCTCCTCGCACAAGGCCTCGTAATCCTGCGATTCGATGGCCTCGATGACTTCATAGGTTTCTTCGATGAGAAAGCGTCCAAGTGAGGAGTGGGTCTGCTCGCGATCCCAAGGACAGCCGTCCGGAGCGAGCAAGCGCTTCATCACTTCAGTCAAAGGGGCAAGGGAGTGCACGGATCCAGGCGGAGGAAGATGGGCAGTTCCGGGCAAAAACAACGACGTCAGATGGTCGACAGGCTGTCGGTCAAGCTCGTGTAGGGCAACGGACTGCACTTGCTCTTGCGAAGTCCCGGCCGCTTTTATCAGAGTGACGACAGTGGTCGGTTCCAACCACTCCAAAAGCGCCAACTTAAGCTGCGAAGCCACAAAACGATTATAAAGCTGAAGAAAGACGGCTGGGCGGCCGGGGATCCACTCGTTGGGCTCAAATGCCAGGGCATCAAAAACTTGCAGGCCGGCCACCGGATCCTGACGGGCAGCGGCAAAAATGGCGTCAAGCGCGCTCATACTGGGCACTACAGCGGCGATCAAGCCTTGGCGTTCGGCCTCCAGCATGATCAGGCGCACGGACTCTTCAGCCACGAGGGGATGTCCGGGTACCGCGTAGGTCACGGGACCCTGTGAAGCGGCGGCTATCACCCGTTCGGCGATCTGTCGATACAGGCTTTCGAAATCCGGGTTCTTATCATAAAGCTCGTCGAAAGTGACAAAACGTATGCCCCGGGCGGTCAGCTCCTGGACTGTTGGATGAATGGCCGTTCGCAAAAAACGCAAACGCGCCTGACGAAGAGCTTCCCAGGCGCCGACGGATAGTTGCTCAAAGGCTCCCGGGCCAAGCCCGACAATGGTGATATCCGCATCTTCGCGCACTGTTGTGTCCTCCATAAAAAGCATCATCGATGATGCGATTCCGGGCAAATGGCACCTGTGCAATCGTGGCGCAGCTCTTAGAGCGTTTCGAATTGGCGAGCCGGCGAGTATCGCCATACATGATCGACCCTCTCAGACCGAGGACGGCCGAGAAGGTCGATCGACTGAGTACTCAACTTTGGACAGGCCGTTTTTGTAGGATAGGCAGTAGCTTTCGTTATTTGCGTACGGCTTCTTTAAGCTGCTTGCCGGCCTTAAAGGCGGGGGTTCTCGTCGCGGGAATCTCGATCGGCTCCTTGGTAGCCGGATTGATACCCGTTCTGGCTGCACGCTCTCTTACCTCGAAGGTACCGAAACCGACCAGACTGATTTTCTCTCCGCGACTGAGCGTGTCTGCAATCGTCTCGAGAGTAGCCTCGACGACATCACCCACGGCTTTCCTTGTAAGGCCAGTAGCTTCAGCCACTGCAGCGATGAGCTCGCTTTTGTTCATTCGCATTTCCTCCTAGAATAAGGTTGCACTGCATGGGCATGTCGCCTAATTGCCGACACGCCTGCTCCTTTTGCCCGTTTTACGGGCATTTATTCTGTTTGCCTGTCTCAAATCCTGCATGTTTGGCGAATACGACGGCCGCAAAACGCTGATTTCAACGTTTTTTCTTTTCCCTCCGCCCTTCATGTTTCCCCTTTTTATTGGCGGAATAACCTCTAAGGTAGCCGTGAAACACTATCCGGGACGGGTTTTTGTGTATCTAGGTTTTGGAAAGCGAGGCGTCGATATGCATTCTTGTCGGAGTGCGACGGTGGTCATGATCATTTTGACAGCGAGTTTGTCGTTGGTCGGCTGCGGTTTGGGCAGACGGACGGCACTGATCGATGAGCCGGAGGTTACGGTAGTCGTCAATACCGAAACGGGAGAAACCAGGACGATGCCCATTGAAGAGTACATCAAAGGAGTTGTGGCCGGAGAGATGGGCCGCTCGCCCACCGCCGAGGGCCAAGAGCAAGACTGGCCAGAAAACGCTTATGCGGCTCAAGCCATCTTGGCGCGCTCTTTCACCATGGAATACCTGTCGCGACACCCTGATGGGCACATATCTACCGATGTGGAAGAGGCTCAAGCCTACAAGCCCGAAAACATCACCCCGATCATCTCCAAGGCAGTCGACAAGACCCGAGGAGAGGTCCTGATGGACAAGGATACCTATGTGACCACCTGGTTTCACTCCTATAGCGGCGGCCGAACGGCCACGGCAGCGGAAGGACTCAACTACACCAAACCGGAAAACCACACAGTATCCGTAGAGTTGCCGGCCAATGAATATGTTCCGGAAGACAAAAAAAGATGGACCGCTACGTTCTCGCTCGATGAGATCACCAAATCTTTGGCTGATCACGGAGTCAATGTTGGTCAGGTGAAGGACATACGGATCAATCAGCGCGGACCCTCAGGACGGGTTACGGAGTTTATCATCATCGGGACGGACGGACAGACGTCCATGCACGGCGCTGATTTTCGCCTCGCCGTAGGTGTGGAAAGGATGATGTCAACACTGGTCGATCAAGACGGACTCACTGTCGACGGTCAGACGGTCACCTTTCGCGGTATGGGCTTTGGCCACGGCGTGGGTATGTCGCAGTGGGATGCCTACAAGATGGCCAAAGAAGGCCGAAGTCCGGAAGAGATCGTGACTCATTTCTTCCGCAATGTCAGCCTGCAAAAGCGCTGGAAGTAAGAAGTGCTTAGGCAGGTGTATCCGTCACTCCCTCTTTGGCATAGACATGGAAAAGACGTGCATGACGAAGGGGGAGGTGCGTATCGGTGTCGGTGCGCAGTTCGACGCAAAAAGCGGAGGTCGGGAGCCCACAGACACCGTCCCGGGTGAGCGCCCGGCGCCATCAGTTGACGCTGAAAGCGCGGGAGAATCTCACCATGGAAGGCGTGGTGAGCGTGGAGAGCTTTGATGAAAACGAGGTGCTGTTGGAGACGGACGAAGGGGCCATGATCGTTCGGGGTGAGGGACTCCAGATCAAAGAGCTGAACTTGGAGACCGGAACCCTGCGCGTCGACGGTCTGGTGCGCACTCTGGAATACACGGGAGCGACACTGGGGCAAAAGAGCCGCAGCTTCTTGGCGAAGCTGTTTAAGTAGGCGCAGTCTTGACTGCGAGGAGTGAGCACATGCTGCCCATGGCGTCACAGATCCTTGCCTTGGTGATCATGGTTGTCACCGGGTTGGTGACCGGATTCATGTTCGATGTCTACCGTGTGGTGCGCTCACTGGTCCAGCCAAATCGGCAAATGAGCGTGGTGATGGATTTCATCTTCTGGCTCATGGTAACACCCGTCATCTTCGTGCTTTTGATCGCCTGCAACTGGGGGCAGTTGAGGCTTTATGTCTTTTTGGGAATGGCTCTGGGCCTGTTTTGCTATTTTCAGTTATTCAGCGAGGCTGTATTATGGACACTGATTCACGCTTTCCGATCCCTCATGAGAAGGATCACCGTCGCCGTGTGTGTCCTGATGAGAGCCGCCGGCGCGCCCATGTCGGTGTTTGGCGGCATAAAGCGTTGTGTTCGCCGTTATCGCCGTCCTCCGATGGCAGGAAGCAGGTGGGTCTTTCGGTTGAATCGTATCCGGCCTTTTTTCCGTCGATAGTACTCCCGGAATGGGGCAGGTTATGCGGACAAATTTGTAGAAGTCAAACATGACAGAATGGTTAGCCGGAGGGGGTCAGCGACGCTATGCAGCAGCATGAAGAGATATCGTCCACTGCTCAACGATTGCGCAGGCGTCGCCGGCGCAAAGTTACGGCTCGCTTCTATCGGTTTGTGGCCCTTTTGATTTTGCTTTTTGTGGCGAGTTCGTACGGCGTGGCGATATGGCGCGTGCAAAAAGTGGACAGACAGATCGAGATGACCCGCCGGACTTTGAATGCCGTCAGAATGAGGAATGCTCAGTTGCTCGAAGAGTTGGAGCGCGTCTCCAGTGATGAGTATGTAGAGCGTGTGGCTCGCGAGGAGTTGGGTCTTGTGGCCGAAGGCGAGACGGTCTTCGTGGTTATCAAGCCTGAAGAAAGCGTGAGCCCTTTGGAAGTCGAGCGTCGCAATAGCGCCGACAGGATTGACGGTTGGTGAACCCTTAATCGCGGTGGAAGGTACTCACAACCAAACAAAGTTGCAATATTCAGCCATATTGACACTTTGCAACCCCTGTGTTACAATGCTGAAGCCGAGTATCAGGTCTCGGGAAAATCTCATAGGAGGAATTCACTCTCGTATGGCCATCGAGGTCGGTAGTGTTTTGGAAGGCAAGGTAACAGGCATCACGAATTTCGGCGCTTTTGTCGAGCTGGATGATGGCGTTACCGGTTTGGTACACATTTCGGAGGTAGCCGATGCCTATGTGAGGGACATCAGGGACTACCTCGAAGAGGGTCAGACGGTAAAGGTCAAGGTGATCAACGTTTCAAACGGTAAGGTCGGGCTCTCCATCAAACAAGTGAACAGCGATGGAGTGCGCGATTTTCGCGCCAGTCGTCGACCGGGTGGCCGTTCGCGAGGTGGATTTGAGGAAAAACTGAGTAAGTTTCTTAAAGACAGCGATGAGCGATTGGCCAGCCTGCGCCGCAACCAGGACAGCAAGCGAGGCGGTCGCGGCACCAGACGAGACTTTTTTTGAGCAGGCGCGATCAGCTCCGCCACAGTAACCGCCAATACGGGACCCGCAGTGTTTTGTGGGTCCTTCTTTGGTTTTTTATAGGCAGGGATGTTGCCTTTCAAGATGAATGAGGAGTTGTAAGGCAAGCACACTTATATGCGGCCTCACATCACGCAGGGAAGGTGAACATGAGTGACTGTACGGATTGGGATTATTGGCACCGGTGGTATCTCCCGTTCGCACTTGAGGAATCTGGTTTGTAACCCTGATGCGGAAGTTGTAGGCTTGTGTGATATCGTCCCGGAGCAGATCGATAAGACCAGGCAGGTAGTCAATGACCATGTTGAGAAGGAACTCGAGGCCGGACGCTTTGCCAGACGGCTCGACGCCGTCGGATACACCGACTACAGAGAGATGATCCGCAAAGAGCGGCTGGACGGAGTCTATCTGTGTCTGCCGCCCTACGTACACGGAGATCCTGAAGAGGCAGTGATCGAGGCCGGAATCCACATGCTCGTCGAAAAGCCCATTACTCTGGATCTGGCCTTGGCTTCACGGATTCTCGACGCTATACAGCGCAAGGGTCTGATCGCCGCCTCGGGCTATCAGTTGCGCTACAGCCCGCAGATCGAAAAGGCAAAAGAGCTCCTCGAAGGTAAGACGATTGGTATGGCCTTGGCCATGCGCTTCGGAGGTACGCCGGGAACCCCTTGGTACACAAGGCAAGAGACCTGCGGAGGCCAGTTGGTCGAGCAGGCGACTCACCACGTCGATCAGCTGCGCTATCTCGTCGGCGAGGTAGATACGGTCTATGCTTCCGCGGATTTGCGCATCAACCACAAGAACAACCCTAACTATGACATTTTCGACGTCAACTGCATGACCATGACCTTTGTCAACGGGGTCGTCGCCAACTTCGCCAACAGTCTCATTTCCGGCTACGGAACCCCGCCTGAGGCCCGGGGCGTGCATGTGTTTGCTGAGAATATCACCGTTTCACTTCCTCTGGGACGCCCGATGCGGGTCATAACACCGGAAGGGACACAGGAGTTCCCGGACAGCAACAACCCCATGGCTTTGGAAGACGCCGCCTTTGTAGAGGCGATCAAGACTGGGAATGCTTCTCTTATCAAGTCTGACTACCTCAGCGGCATTCGCTCCTTGGCCGTAACCATAGCCGGTGAGCGTTCCGCCCGGACGGGCAAGCCGGTCAGCGTGCCGGAGTTGCTGAAGGCGGAAGCACCGAACGCGGCATCCGACTAAGGGGGAGCAGGGCATGCGGATAGGCATTCTTGATGTCATACTGGGTACAAGCTGGGATAAGCTGTATTCCACGGCGGCGAGCGTTGGCTTTGACGGCGTGGAGCTGGGAGTCCATGCGTCACGGGCCGCTCAAAGCTCATTGTGGCAGGCTTCCACGAGAGCCTCTCTCGCTGAGGATTCCCGTCAGACCGGTGTGGAGACCGCTTCCCTGTGCATTCACGGCTGGGGGCCGCTTGCCGCCGCGCCGGAGACTCGCGAAGAGGCCATCAAGGTGGCCCGGGAGGCAGTGGGTTTTGCTTTCGAGCTCGGCGCCAAAGTGATTCTGATGCCCCTGGGTGCTCCGCAGGAAATGAGCTATGATGAGGCGGCGGACGGATGGGTGGAAGCACTTAAGGCGGCCGGATCCGATGCGGCCGAAGCCGGTGTGGTCCTGGCCATGGAAAGCGTCGGACGCACCCATACGCAGTCGGCTGAACGCTTCGAGAAGCTCTTGGAGCGTACCGGAGGCGTCGGCGTGGGCATCTACTACGATGTGGGTAACGCTTTGTATCAGGGCTTTGACCCGATTGGCGACATACGCCGGCTGGGGACATCGATCACCCAGGTGCACGTCAAACAGCCCGGCAAGTATCTGTTGGCGGACGGTCCGCTGCACATAGCCAAGTTGATCGAAACGCTGCAGGAGGTCGGCTACGACGGATATCTCGTCTTGGAGACGTCGACGCTTGATGATGCGATTGCGTCCGCACGGGCCAATCTGCAGTTTCTGCGGAGCGTTTTGGGATAGTAAAGTTACGAATTGATCGACCCTCGGGGCTCTTTTCGAGGGTCGATCACAGGGTAACTCGATGAGGGCTTTGAGTGCTTCGGACGCTACCGTATGAGAAACAGATGTCCCGGAGCGGAATCGTTGGTCGCAGGCGGTCGAGTGACACTGATCAGATCAGTAGACAGTGTCACCTGCCAGGGTCGCTTGATGACATCCGTGAGTTGCGGGCAGGAGTGTGCTAAACGCTCCTGCATCTCACTTTACAGCTTGATTGTCCTAAAGAACCCGGCGCGGATCATCCGATGCCGTTTAGAGGGAGCGGTCCGCGAACGGCAATGGTGTTTTTTCGCGGGAGGCGAGTGTGTTTGAAGGATTGGTGGAGCAGACCTACCGATGAAGATATGCGGTGTATTGCAGCTCAGTTGCAGCGCAAGCCGCGTCAGGTCATCGCGGTGGCCCGCCGGTGTCGCTTTGGCTTCCCGCAAGTCATCGTTACAAACCCTGTGGTCTGGGGTCCTCTGCGGCGTTCCGAACAGAAGGCGGCTCGATCCGAGCACGAGCCTCGGGTCTTTCCCACGCTGTATTGGCTGACGTGTCCGTATTTGGTTTCCGCGGTGGGGCGCCTGGAAAGCCAGGGCTGGGTGGGTAGGCTCAAGACTTGGTTGGAAGCGGAAGGTCTGCAAGAAAAATGGGCGGATGTCCACCGCCGGGCGGCGGTAGAGCGCTTGGAGGTGTTGCCGGAAGAACACGGACGCCTGATGCGACAGGTACATCCGTCTCAGTGGCAGGTTCTCGTATCTTCAGGTGTCGGCGGAATGAGAAGTGTCGAGGGCATCAAGTGTCTGCATGCCCATTTGGGGGATTATCTGGCCGGGCCGGTGGGGGAAGAGCGCTCATTGGAGCGCGTCGATGACATCCCGGGCAGTCGCAATCCGGTGGGAGCCAAGACGCTGGCCCTGCTTTTGCATCACGGTGTGGATGTTTCGGGATGCTGGGATTGTATGTGCGGGGATCCTCCGCCGATAAGGCGTATTGTAGCTATTGATGTCGGATCGAATTCGTGTCGCATGCTGGCCGTCGATGTAGACGATGTCGGTCGTCAGCAGCGGGCTGCCGCGGCTTTGCAAAGCACTCGCCTGGCCGCCGGATTGCAGGTTCACGGCACCTTGATGCCTGCGGCCCTGCAACGCACGCTCCATGCTCTTGAGATGTTTCTTCGGACAGGTCGTGAGGGAAAGGCGGAAGAAGAGATCCAGGTGTTGGCGGTGGCCACACAGGCCGTGCGCGAGGCGGCCAATCCCGAAGCACTGCTTTGGCCGGCCTGGGAGCGACTGGGATTGGCTTTGCGGGTGATCTCGGGAGAACAAGAGGGGCGACTGGCCTTTGCGGGTATCAGTGCAATCTTGGGCGACAAGTGCCCGCCGGAGGAAGCGGTCGGTGTCTTGGATATCGGAGGCGGCAGTACCGAAGTCGTGGTGGGGACGGCTGAAGAAGGAATGATTTGGTCCGCCAGCGTGAAGACGGGTGCCGTACGCCTCACGGATGAGATTTCATTGTCCGGTCATGATGCGGTGGGGGATGTAAAGGCCCTGTTCCACGCCGCAAATGAGAAGTTGGAGCAAAGTCTGATTCCCGCCGCGAGGCTTTTGCCTGACGAAGAAGGGCTTTTAATCGGCGTCGGCGGCACGCTGACCTCATTGGCCGCTATCGATCTGCGGCTTGAGGTCTACGATCCGCAGCGCGTGCAAGGACACGTGCTCACCTACGGGCGTATAGCTGAGATGGCCGAGTGGTTGGCGGCCATGCCCTTGGTTCAAAGACGACAGGTGCCCGGCTTGCAACCTGAACGGGCGGACATCATCTTGGCCGGGGCGGCTATCGCTTTGGCGGCCATGGATCTGTTGCGAAAGAAACGGATTATCATCAGTGAAGCGGATCTGTTGCAGGGGATGATTGAGACTTTCCAGATGCGAAAAGAGCCGTAGTGGGTTATAATAATAAGCGGATAGGCCGGAGTGACGGAATGGCAGACGTTGGGGACTTAAAATCCTCTGGGTTTAAACACCCGTGCGGGTTCGACTCCCGCCTCCGGCACCACGATGTGAAGGGGCTGTCCCAAAGCGTATGGGGCAGCCCCTGCGGTTTTTTGCGCTCGACATGGAGTGTTTCCTTCCGGATGAGCCGAACAAGGGGCTGGAAAGACGAGGGCATGTCTTCTGCCGATATGCCGCCTGCATGGTTTATGTGCAGGCTCGGCGGGCCGGAGAGCGAGTCATGGAATCGATCTCCCGGTTCTTGGAGAGTAAGCTTACGCTCAAGGTCAACCGTGAGAAAAGCGCGGTTGGTCTTGGCGGCGGATATTCCTCGGCTACTCCATGACCTTTCACATGAAGCCGCGACTCAAAGCAGCGCCGAAATCAGTGACACGACTCAAGAAAAAAATGAAGGAGCTCTTTCGCCGGGGGAGGGGATAGAGTCTCAGACAAACCCTGTATGAGCTGACTCCGCTTCTGCGCGGTTGGGGCACCTAATTCCGGCTTGAGCAGGTGAAGAACGTCTTCGAGAAGCTTGACGGCCGTCCCATCCGGCGTCAGCGGAAGCGCTCCTACACTCGGGCTCGCAACCTGATTAAACGCAGTTGATGGAGGAACGGGCATGGAAGTCCGCCACTAACGGACAAGGCCCCTGATGGAATGCAGGAGCCTCACATCTGAACGAAGCCTTCAAGAGATTCTTCTGCGCACCTGGCCTGGTGCCGCTGCTCGATCGGCATCGACGCTTTTGCGAGCGCGAGATGACCGCCTCGGCACGAAAACCGTATTCCCGGTGGTGTGGTAGGAGGGCGGGAACAATCCCGCCCTCCTACCTGATGATATGCTTTTTTAGCGCATACCCAGTTTTTTCAACATGGCATCGACGGCGGCCTTATGCTCGGCGACACGCAGAGACAATTTCTGCTTGCGTGAAGTCTCCACGATCATGCCCTTAGTGCCCAATCTGATGGAGACGGCCCTCGCCAGACTGCCGGCCACGGGGTATTTCAGGACAGTAAAGGCGTGCTTGGGGTTGGAAACCAGAGCGCTGGCCGCTTTGGCCATGGCGCTAGCCATCGGGGCGGCGCTAGGCAACGGATAGTAGATCACTGTCTGACCGACGGACTTCTTGTTAATCTTGTGGAAGTCATAGCCTTCGTGCAAATCCACAAGCCACTCCGGACGGTATTTTGCCATCAGGTTCCAGATGTCTTTAGCCAGAGAATTCCTCGGCGAATCGGTCTTCGTGCGCGGGAAGGCCCGGTTCATATCACCCAGGCTGCTGGTACGTTTACCCGCTTTCACGGCCGGTTTGTTGAGCTCCGGAATGACGATCAGCCGTCCTTTTTTTACCGTGAAGTCTTTGATCTCCCGAGCCGCCATATAGCCCGCTTTTTCGTTGCCATGCATGCCGCCGATGACTACGACGGTAGGTCCTTTGACTCCGCTGTTGTAGATATAATAAGGAGTTTCATGCTTGGTGCCCTTGGCGAGAACGCCTTTTACCAGACCCGCACCGAGGACTTCGGAGTCTTCGGGTGGCCAAGTGACCGCCGGTTCCCAAGGGCCAGTGATAAAAGTGCTCCAGCCCATCTCGACGGGTGATGCATGGATTGCTTGAGAGGCCAGACCGATCAGTGTGACGGTCAGAGCAATGACTGTGATGAGAAGGCTGCCATGACATTTGCTGCGACATTTGCCTTGTGTGTACATGAATCTCCCCTCTTTTTTGTCCGGCCGGTGAAAAAGCCGGATTGAGTTGCAAAGAAAGACTTTGCTGCAGGCAGCGGCTGAGCCTGCCGGGAAGTCTCGGCTGCGCTGGCACTTGCTTCAAAGTGTTCCATGGTATAAGATGGGGGCGAAAAATCGAATACGCGCTAACCAGGAGCTAGGGAATCAGGTGCAAATCCTGAACGGTCCCGCCACTGTAACCGGGGAGCCCGCGGAGTCGCCACTGTCGTGAGATGGGAAGGTATCCGCACAACGGCCGCGATCCGGAAGTCAGGAGACCTGCCTGGTTAGGTGTACCGTGATCCTTCGGAGTAAAGGTGGGTACTTTGGTCTGCGCTTTTTGTCGCGCGCATGCCCGATTCCTTATTCTTTGGGATCGGGCTTTTTTGACATCGAAAAGAAGCATGGGTTGTGAAGCGATGAGTATAGAAATTCGCGTTGACTCCTTGAGTTTTTTGTACGGTGCGCGCACTGTCTTTTCGGATGTCTCTTTGACGGTCGAGGCCGGTTCTTTCACGGGCGTGGTGGGTCCAAACGGAGCCGGCAAGACGACTCTCTTGAAGTGCATTGCCGGTCTTTTGCGTCCGGCGAGCGGCCGGGTCATGTTGGGAGATGATGACGTCTCGTCACTGTCAAGGACGGCTGTGGCCAAGATCGTGGCCGTGGTCCCTCAAGATCATCACGTGCATTTTGATTTCACCGTTGAGGAATTTGTGATGCTCGGCCGGCTTCCTCACCATGGAAGATCGCTGCGGCAGACCCGATGTGACCGGGAAATAGTGGCACGGGCCATGGCTTTAACAGGGGTGGCCTCCCTGGCCGATCGCTATGTAACCGCCTTGAGCGGGGGTGAAAGACAGCGAGCGGCGATCGCTCGCGCCTTGGCTCAGGAACCGCAAGTCTTGCTGTTGGATGAGCCAACTTCACATCTGGATATCGGGCATCAGGTGGACGTTTTGGATTTGATCGGCGGGATGTGCGAGGATGAGGGGATGACCGTGATCGGGGTCTTTCACGATCTCAACTTGGCCGCTATGTACTGCGATCAGATCATCATGATGGGAGGAGGTACAGCCCGCTGGTACGGATCCCCTCGGGAGGTGCTCACGCAGGAGCGTGTCGTCTCCGTCTACGGTGACCGGGTCGTTGTTGATGAGCATCCGGTGTACGATGCTCCGCTTGTCGTACCCGTGTCACGTCGGAGCTCACGAAAGCAAATGGCTTTGACTAGGCAGTGAAGGGAGAATGAGGATGTGCAGAAGGTTTTCTTTGTTGGCAGTTCTCATTGTTGTCGTCTTGACTTGCGGTGTGATGGCAGAGGCGGAGGGCGTTCAGTATCCCGTGACCGTTACGGATGACATGGGGCGGGAAGTGGTCATATCCTCCCGGCCTGAGCGCTTGGTGTCTTTGGCCCCCAGCTGGACGGAGATCCTTTTTGCTTTGGGGTTAGAAGATCGGGTGGTCGGGGTGACCACGTTTTGCGACTATCCTCCGGCGGTCGAAAAAAAGCAGAAGGTGGGCGGCTTTTCGGATCCCAACATCGAGTTGATCGTTGCTCTTAGGGCCGACGTAGTCTTTGGCACGACGATACATCACAAAGTGGTCACGGAGTTGGAGCGCAGAGGGATTAAGTTTATTTGTCAGAAAGCTTCATCGGTCGAGGATGTCAAGAACAACATCCGCATGGCAGCTTTGATTGCCGGTGTTCCCGAGCGGGCAGAGACGGTCAATGCCGAGATAGACGAAAAAATTGCCTTGGTGCGGGATGCTTTGAGCTCATCGTCGTTGCCGGACGTCGGAAAACGGACAGTTCTTTATCTGTTGTGGGATGAGCCGGTCATGAGTGTCGGTCCAAAGACTCTAATCAGCGACATGATCACCCTGGGCGGAGGAGTCAGCATAGCAAAAGATGCAAACACGGATTATCCCTCCTATAGTCTGGAGACGGTCATAGCCGCCAATCCGGATGTCATTTTGGCTCCCGACGTTCCCGGAGGAGCCGGTGTCGATCCTCAGACGCTGAAGAACAAGGCGGGTTGGAGAGCGGTTAGTGCCGTTCAAAAGGATAATGTCCGCTTGGTCGAGGACAACCTGGTCTCCCGGGCGGGACCGCGCGTCGGCGAAGGAGTCCTGGAGATGGCCAAAGCAATCTATCCCGAGTTATTTGAGTGAGGGTGTGGGGCAGAGTGCGGAATCGGCTGAGCAAGCTTTTGTGCGGCGGTCTCATGGTAGCTCTTGTGGCCACGGCGCTTCTGGCACTGAGCATCGGCGCGGTGAAAATCCCGGTGAAAGAGATTGTGGGCGCGTTGGTCAATCCGTCGGGGAGTTCTGAGTTAATCGGCGAGATCATTCTTAGTATTCGATTGCCGCGGATCATCCTTGCCGCCATGGTCGGCAGCGCTTTGGCTCTGTCGGGAGCCGTCTACCAAGGGTTGTTTCGAAATCCCATGGCTGATCCCTATGTCATCGGCGCATCATCGGGGGCTTCTTTGGGGGCCACCGTGGCCATGGTGTTGCCGTTGCGGGGCGAGCTATGGGGATTGAGTACGGTTCCGCTCTTTGCCTTTGCCGGATCGCTGATCATCGTCTTTGTCGTCTTTAACCTGGCTCGCACAGCTCAACAGCGCACATCAATGACCCATCTCATTTTGGCCGGGGTGGCAGTGAGCTCCGTGTTGTCGGCGGTGGTCTCTTTGCTCATGTTTTTGATGCCTCAACAAGGTTTACAGGGCTTGGTCTTTTGGTTGATGGGAGGCTTTTCCGCCCGTAGCTGGAGCCACGTCAAAGCGCTTGCTCCTCACTGTGCCATAGGGTTCGTCATCGTTTTGTTGCATACGAAACATCTCAATGCACTGCTGCTTGGCGAAGAAGAGGCCATGGGTTTGGGGGTGGATGTAGAAAAGACCACAAGGCGGCTGGTGATCGCCGCCTCGCTTCTGACCGCGGCCTCGGTGGCGGCCGGCGGGATCATTGCCTTCGCCGGCCTGGTGGTTCCTCACGTAGTGAGACTTCTTGTCGGACCGGATCATCGAAGGTTGATTCCTAACGCTTGTCTTATGGGGGCCGTCTTTATGCTGCTGGCGGACACACTGGCTCGTTGTGTGATCCCTCCCAGCGAATTGCCCGTGGGGATCATCACGTCATTGACCGGAGGTCCGTTTTTCGTCTACCTGTTGCGCAAGCAGCGGCCTAAGGAATGGTGATTAGGGTGCATGTTCACGGCGGAAACGTTTACCGCGCTTCGCGGCAACACGGCAGATCTCCCGATGAATTCATAGATTTCAGTGCTAATATAAACCCGTTGGGGCCCTCACCCCGAGCCGTCGAGGCGATAAAAAACCATCTCCATTTGATCAGACATTACCCGGATCCGGACTGTATCGAGTTAATCCAAGAGCTGGCCCGCTATTTGCGTGTGGAGCCTGACAACATCGTGGTTGGCAACGGAGCGGCGGAGCTCATTCCGCTGGTGACGGAACAGGTGGCTCCCCGTCGCGGCCTTGTCTTCTCGCCCACTTTTGTCGAGTACGCAGTCGCCCTCGAACGTGTCGGAGCGGAAGTGATCAGAGTCCCCTATGACAGCGCACACCGGCACGAAGTAGATGCCGATGTGCTGTTCTTGTGCCATCCGAATAATCCGACGGGACAACTGATGAAAAAGACCGAGATCCAGGATTTGGTGCGACGGGCCTGCTCGGCTGGGACGGTGTGTGTGATCGATGAGGCCTTTATTGATTTTATCGATGAGCCCGAAGCGTACAGCCTACGGTTTGACGCTGTCAAGCGATCGGATCTGGTGGTTCTCGGCTCCTTGACCAAGTTTTTTGCCATCCCCGGACTTAGGGTGGGCTACGTTGTGGCCGCGCCAGACTTGGTTGAGAAATTGCGGCGCATCAAGCCTCCGTGGAGTGTCAACTGCCTAGCTCAGGTGGCGGCGGTGGCTTCATTGCAAGACCGCCAGTATATCGCCGATACCCGAACCTATGTGGCGGAAGCACGTCAAGCTCTGGTCGCCGGTCTGAATGAGTTGGCCGAGCGTCACGGCTTTCAAGTCTGGCCCGCAAGCGCCAATTTCGTCTTCATCAGCCTGGCCCGCACGGGTCCTACCGCCGCCGAGCTGGCCCGACGGCTTGCCGCCTCCGGCATTTTGGTGCGCGACTGCAGTAGTTTCCCCCTGTTAGACCGATACTCTCTGCGTGTTGCGGTGAGAAAAACTGAAGAGAATGAAAGATTACTCAGCGAGTTGGATAGGGCGCTGAACTAGCCCGGTATTTCGCAGTTGGAGAACCCATGTTGGCCCTCAGCTCAACCCGTCAAAAAAGCCAATACATCGGCGACACCGAAGCAACGCGGGATGTTCATCCGGAGTTCGGCAGGGGGCGGAGCCATGTGTTCTAAGTGCTCGTCGGGGCAAGATCATGAGCAATGTGTGGACGCCGTTGAGCTGAGCTGTGCAATAGCTGCGGCAAGACACACGCCGTTCTGCCCTACTGGCCGACTAGGAGCCTGTCTGAGTGATACGGTCTGACAGGGATGAGGTCTTGCGCAAACCCGGCAGTTGAGAGTTGCGGATGAAACAACGACTGTCCGGAAAGGCGATACCGACAGTCCATAACGGTTACTTCCTAACCCATTGTCGGTACAGTGCGTGGAATACTGCCGCCGAAGGCGCACTTGTGCCTGAATACCTTGAGCAGGTTGTGAACCAGGGCGACGAGATTCCACTCACCGCTCACATTGGCAAGGTCTCGCAGGGAGAAGGATCGAAAACCGCGCGCCGCTTTGCTCTGGCCGAATGCAGATTCCGCTGACCGTTGACGAATCTTGTAGACGGTCTTGCCCCGTTTGGTTTGGATGAAGCGGGACATCCTCTCACGAAGCGTGGCCTTTCTTGGCAGGGGGCCTCTCTTGGCAGGTTCACGACATTGATTGTGTTTCACTTTATCCGGCGGTATGAACGGTGCGATCTTGCGACGGCGTGTCTCTGTCACGTTCTCTTCGGAGAAGTAGGCTGCGTCGGCGGTAACACAAAGCGGGCGTCCAACCTTTCTTTCGATGAGCTATAAAGCTGCGAGTATCCGATAATGACTGATGAACGTGTGTAGCCAAGATAGGCTGAGTCGCGGCATCAACCGCGATTTATAGTCCCGCATGACTTGATGCTTTCCCGGCGCCTTCATAATCCGCGAATCTGGATCGGTGAAGTTCCGCT
>LSQX01213586.1_pt1 | contig 17211 bp, 20 predicted proteins | sample 654561 | NCBI WGS metagenome assembly LSQX01 (sample SAMN04489861, study PRJNA283612) | anaerobic digester metagenome | isolation source: 4 biogas reactors fed with cattle manure at either 37C or 55C with and... | place: Denmark: Kongens Lyngby | collected 2014
TTTTTTCTTCACGGGCATATGAGAAGATATCCAAAAGGAGCCTCCTTCCCTGAAAATATAATATAATAAATACCGGTACAACGATGGTTTATATGACAATATGCCGGCTTTTATATTACTCCTGATTTACTTCAGATACTCCTGTATTCTAAATATTTCTATCTTCCGGGTATTATTTTAGCAGCGTTTTGTCGGCCGTTTTATCCACCGCCTGCAGGTAAAGAGCACGCTCCAGCCTGATCTTCTGCAGGGCACATCCCAACTTATAGTTCTTGCGCAGGTCTTTGGCCATAAAATAAGAACCGGCGGCACATCCTCTCCCGCAGAGGTAACGTGCCCAGCAGCTTTGGCAGTCCTCTCTATCCCAGGCAGCCCCGGCAATATTATCCCCAATTTCCCGTTTGAGAACCAAAGGCTCATCCATCAGGTTCCCCATATAAAATTCATCAATTCCCATAAACTGGTGGCAGGGATACAGTCCCCCGTCCGCAGCTACGGCGAGATACTCGGCCCCGGCTCCGCAGCCGCTCAGGCGCTTGTACAGGCAGGGGCCCTCTTGCAAATCGAGCAGGAAATGGTAAAAGCGAAAAGGTTGCCCCTTTTCTTTTTGCTCCAGGAAGAGTTCGACCAGGCGGTCATACTCGCGCTCCAGAACGGGTAAATCTTCTTCCCTCAGGGCGTAGTTTTCTTTTTCATCGCAGACAACGGGCTCCAGGGAGAGGGAGTCAAAGCCCAGCTCCAGGAAGTGGCGGATCTCGCTGCAAAAGTCCAGGTTAAACCTGGTATAGGTGCCCCGGATAAAATCGTTCTGCCTTCTTCCCCTTTTCTGCAGGATTTTTTTAATATTTTTCGCAACAATCTCATACGACCCTTTGCCATTTTTAAAACTGCGCATGTAATCATGAACCTGCGGGCGGCCGTCAAGGCTGAGGATAACATCAATACCTTCGCTGTTTAGAAAATCAATTATCTCATCACTGAGAAGTACCGCGTTGGTGGTCAGCGTAAAACCGAAGACCTGACCTTTTGCCTGCGATCTTTCCCTGGCATATTCTACGATTTTCCTGACCACAGGGAAGTTTAAAAGGGGCTCGCCACCAAAAAAATCAATCTCCCTGTAGCGGCCGACCTCGTTCTCCAGAAGAAAATCCACCGCCTTTTTGCCGACATCCCAGCTCATCTGCGGCAATTTGTAACCTTCTTCCTTCCGGGCAAAACAGTAACGGCAATAAAGGTTGCAGTTATGGGAAATGAAAAGACAAAGTGCCTTTACACCGGAAGCCGGCAGCTTCTCTTTGTCTAACGGCGGAGGGGGTGAAAAAAGAAGTTTTGCTTCCTGTAGTTCTTCTATTTGGCGAAAAGCTTCCTCTATCTCGCCTATTCCTCCTACCCCGCCCGCGGGATATTGATTTAATAATGCGTGCCGGGTATCCTCTTTACTTCTACCTTCCAGCAGCAGGCTTATCAGTTCCCAGGCGAGATCATCAACCTGATGTAGAGAGCCGCTGTTCACATCGTAAACAAGCTTCAATCCGCCGTATTGAAATATATGTACATCTTCTTTCTTGATCCCTTCCGGTTCTCTCTTGATCCTCTCCGGCAATAAAAGTCCCCCTCTACCTTTCCTGCAAGCGGCGGCAGAGTTGGTTCCCTACTGTACATGAGGTTTTGCACGCCGACTGGCACGAAGTCTGGCATTCCCGGCATCCCCTGTCCTCCAACGATTGCAGGTTACCTTTAATAATTGTCCTGATATGCTCCATTTCATTCACATCCTTCCTTTAGCATTATTCTATACTCAACCTTTTTCAGCGTCAATGATCAAGCACAGTCATCTTAAAAAATAAAGGTACTTTTCACCCTCTTTGCTACAGGAAACTAGGCCTTTTTCCTTCATATATGCCAGATGTGCCAAAACTTCAGCAATGGCAAACCATTTCTGCATTGGTGGAGACTCGTCCCAGGAAGAACCCATATCCCAGGTCATGTTTGCCGCCAGGGAGTAGGCACTGCACGGCCCTTCATTGAGAATTGTACGAACCTCTTTTTCTCGTTGCCGGTGGTGATATTTTAGTTCGCAGATTCTTTCCCGGCAGTTTTGGAATATACTGCGGTGACCGGGTAAAACAAGCTCTATATCAAGGGCCGAAATTTTGTCCAGGCTCTCCAGATAAACCCCAAGAGGATTCCCCTGCGGATTGCTTTCCGGTTCCGTTAACAGCGATATATTGGGGGTAATATCTCCAAGGATATGGTCCCCTGAAAAAAGAATCCTTTTATGCGGTTCATACAGGCACATGCACCCGTAGCTATGCCCGGGAGTTTCCAGACATTCCAAATGATAATTCCCCACTTGCAGAGAATCACCTTCCCTCAAGATGGTGAATATCTTCGCCTTATCCAGGTCAAAGCTCCGTCTGGGATGCTGTTTCAGCGCTTTCTCCAGCTCGTATTCAGGAAATCCGTTTTTGGAAACAAACCCGGCAGCCTGTTCCCACAAACCTGCCCTACCGTAAAGCGCCAAAGCATCGGATTCATTAAGATATATTTTACTGTTTTCAGATGCCAGGTAATAAGCAAGCCCAAGATGGTCCGAGTGAAAATGGGTTATAAAGATATCTGTTTTATTCAGATCGACCTTTAATACCTTTAACGCCGCATCCATAACATCCCGGCACTCTTTTTTATTCATACCTGTATCTATGATTATATTTCTTTCTTTTCCCTTCAGCACATAAGAATTAACACTCCGCAAAGGGCTTTCCGGCAATGGTACTTCTATCCTGTAGATTTTCGGTAATACTTCTTCAATCAATGGGACCAATCTTACATTCTCCCCTCTGAAAATTTAGGACACAGGTGGGCATGAGGAGGTGGGACAGGTGGGGCACGGGACAGGTGCCACGTCCCACAATTAGAGCAGCTTTTTTAGAAAAATTATTACGGCTATCTCTCTCAAGACAATCCTCTCTTTACCATTCTTCTCTAAAATGTAATTTTTGTCAAGCACGAGCTGCTTTTACTGGGGGAACACCTTTATCATTTTGCTCATAATCTAAATGAGAATAATATAAAGGCTTGATAAAATGGATAACAAAAACCACTTCAGGCTCAGCAGTTTGCCCCTGCGAAAACAGGGGATAGTAGCATCTATTAAAGCAGAAGGCTTTTTACGCAGCAAACTTTTGGATCTGGGTTTTGTGCCCGGTACTGTCGTCGAGCCTGTACGCAGGAGCCCTCTGGGCGATCCCACGGCATACCGGATCAGGGGAACGGTAATTGCACTGCGCTCGGAAGAAGGGGATAAAATCCTTGTTACATTAAATAGGGAGGAGGCAATGATGCCTTGAGCCTTAGTAACCGGTTCGGACTGCGACAAAGGGGACGGTTCTCTCTGTCGCACCTTTTGCAACACAGGGGACGGTTCTCTCTGTCGCACCTGCAACATAGGGAGCAGTTCTCCCTGTCGCACTTTTCGTCGAGTCTCCGCGCAAACAGAAAGGTTCTCAGCCCAACTTTAAACAGCAAGGAGTACATAATAGCCCTGGCGGGCAACCCCAATACAGGGAAAAGCACATTATTTAATGCTCTTACAGGCCTCAGGCAACATACGGGTAATTGGCCGGGGAAAACTGTTGCCCAGTACAGCGGAAGCTGTAACCTGAACGGCAAAAAGGTAACGCTTGTCGACCTGCCCGGAATTTATTCCTTGCTAGCCAATACAATTGAAGGAGAAATCGCCCGGGATTTTATTTGTTTTGCGCAGCCGGATGCTACTGTAATAGTCGTTGATTCAACCTGTCTGGAACGAAACCTGAACCTGGCCTTGCAGATTTTAGAGATCACACCGAAAGCCATCCTCTGCGCCAACCTGATAGATGAAGCAAAAAGGAAAAACATGCATATCGATACCGGTGAATTGGAAGAAAAACTGGGAATACCCGTTATTCCTACTGCAGCGCGCAGCGGTAAGGGTTTAAAAAAGCTTAAAGCCGCGATTGACGACCTGATCTGCGGCAGGATAACAACCCGGCCTTGCCGCCTGCGCTATTCAGCAGAAATAGAAAAAGCAATCAGCGAGATGGAGATAGAACTCGCACCAATTATAAAAAACGGATTAAGCCCGAGATGGGTGGCCTTGCAGCTTCTCATCGGGGACAGTGCGTTTATCAACAGAATCACAAATTATTTGGCCGGCGAACAAGATGGGGAGTGTCCGAATGAGCAAATATCAAACGTATCAAGAAAGACCGTCTGCTGGAACAAAAATGCAGGCATTGGAGGAAAGGCTGTTAAATAAAGCTGCCCAAAAAGCACATAATTTCCGGCAAAACCGGGGAGACAGGATACGCGATGAAATAACCACAGCCATCTATCACCGCGCTGAAAAGATCAGCTTCGCTGTTGTATCACCCGGAAAAGAAAGGGCATGGAAACGAGATAAAATAATCGACGATATCGTGACATCCAGAACACTCGGCTTCCCGTTGATGTTCACTATGCTCTGTTTTATCTTCTGGTTAACTATTTACGGCGCCAATTATCCTTCCGAACTGCTAGCAGGGCTATTTTCCCACCTGGAAAATCTTCTGAGCCGGGGTTTTTCCAGCCTGAGCTCCCCGGAGTGGCTCCACGACCTGGTAGTCCTCGGTATATTCCGCTCCCTGGCCTGGGTAGTTTCGGTAATGCTCCCGCCTATGGCAATTTTCTTTCCTCTTTTTACTCTGCTGGAGGACCTGGGATACCTGCCCCGGGTGGCTTTTAACCTCGATAAATTGTTCAGATTAGCCGGGGCGCATGGAAAACAGGCCCTGACAATGGCTATGGGATTCGGGTGTAACGCAGCCGGGGTAATTTCCGCCCGGATTATTGAATCTCCCAGGGAGCGCATGATCGCCATCTTAACCAATAACTATGTACCCTGCAATGGCAGATTTCCCTTGCTTTTGGCGATTTCATCCCTCTTAATGGGTGCGGGGACCGCCCTTTACCCCGGTAGCCTCGGGTCTCTCACTGCTGCAGGATTAGTTGTTTTGCTGGTTGTCTTCAGTATAATGGTGTCTTTATTCGTTGCCTGGATGCTGTCAAGAACCCTGCTCAAAGGCGTGCCGTCATCTTTTACCCTTGAACTTCCCCCTTACAGAAAACCGCAGGTACTGCAGGTGCTGATCCGTTCAATTTTCGATCGCACCATATTCGTTCTTTTCAGGGCAGTAATCGTCGCCGCCCCGGCAGGAGCGGTTGTTTGGATTGCCGCAAACGTTTCTATAGGAGGAGAAAGCATTCTTAACCACGCAGCCGGCTGGTTAAATCCTTTTGGAAGCGCAATCGGGCTTGACGGATATATTCTCCTGGCTTTTATTCTGGGCTTCCCGGCCAACGAAACAGTCATTCCAATCCTGATGATGAGCTATCTTTCCGCAGGCACGATGCTTGAAATCAGCAGCCTGAATGCAGTCAGGGAACTGCTCATCGCGCAGGGTTGGACCTGGGTCACGGCCTTGAATATGATGCTCTTTTCGCTGCTGCATTTTCCCTGTGGAACAACTCTGTTGACTATTTTTAAAGAAACAGGCAGTTACAAATGGACCGCTGCCGCCGCTCTGATAACCACATTTAGCGCACTGTTAACCTGCTTCCTCGTTTACCGGTGTGCGATGTTAATGAATGTTCTGTAAAAAACACAAAGTGCCCAAATACCTGCAGATACCGATGGTGCGGGCGAAATAAAACTGCCGGAAGGACATACTCTTGCAACTATTGCCAGATAATATTTTAAAGGTAAAAGGAATGAATGAAAGAGCACCGAAATAGTACTATAAAAAGCAGTATCGCAGCCGCCTCGAACTGGGTAATAATAAAATAACCAAAGAAGAAAGGACGAAACACATGAGCTTCTGGCAAACATTCATTACCACTTTCTCCCTCATTTTTTTGGCCGAACTGGGCGATAAAACGCAACTTTCGGTTCTGCTCCTTGCAGCACAGGATCGTCCCATCTGGGGGATTTTTCTCGGTTCTGCCGTTGCCCTTATTCTCACCTCCCTTCTGGGAGTGTTTCTTGGTGCCGTCCTCTCCCGCTACCTGCCGCCTCAATACATACAAAAAGGAGCCGGTGCAGCCTTTATAATAATCGGCTTCCTGCTCCTTGCCGGAAAGATGTAATATAGATGTAATTTAAAGAAAAAGAACACCAAAGGATTATGAATTGATCCCGAGGATCCCGCCAAGCGTCCCGAAAGCAAATCCCAGAAAGAGCTTGGTAAGGATATTTATACCCGGCTCAATACTTACATTGAAAAGGAAACAAAAAAGCATGAGCGTGAGGACATAGATTAGCCCGGTCAGGCCGCCTCGCAGCCACCCCTTTTCTTCGGTTCGCTTTCCAACATAAAGAGACCCCAAAAAAATGCACAATAAGGTTCCGCCGTAAATCAGGTAAGGAACATAGGCTTCTGAAAGGGGTGAAAGATACAAAAGCAATGTGTATAGCGCCAGAAAAATGAAAGAAAGCAGCAGGGCAACCAGCAATCCCCGGGCAACCAATAATGTTGCGCTGCCCTGAGAGAATAAGATTAACCCGCCCTGACCTGAGGAGCGTCCGGTACTGTTATTCATGATCGCACCTCCAATAGGGATTTTAGGGGATAGAACACCGCAATACTGTGCAGTTCCCTACTGCTTATATATGTCTTTCCTTTGCTAAATATACTATCTAATCATCTTTCAAAACACGGTCAATACCTGTACGCGCCATCTTAATATTAACGTTATCGGCTACACGCAGGATAACCGTCTCGTCGGTAAGCTCCTTAATCATCCCGTAGATCCCGCCGATAGATACAACGCGGTCCCCTTTTTGAAGGCTGGAGAGCATCTCCCTCCTCTTCTTCTGCTGCTGCTGCTGCGGTCTAATCAGCATAAAATAAAAAATTACAAACAGCAGTATAATTGGTAAAAAACCCGCCAGTGCTTCTGTTGAGAACACTACTTATCACTCCTCATTTATTCAAAGTATATTTCGTTAGTGGCCTGGATTGTATTTGGCCCAAAAATCCTTGTAAAACTGCCCGAAACTGTTCTCCCTTATGGCACGCCGCATCTCATGCATCAGATCTGTTAAATAGTGCAGGTTGTGATACGTCGTTAAACGCACCCCCAGTATCTCATTTGCTTTCAGCAGATGCCTGATGTATGCCCTGCTGTAATGACGGCAAGTATAGCATGTGCATTCCGGATCAATCGGTTGCAGATCATGTGCATATTCGGCATTGCGCAGGGTTAAATAACCTCCCGGAACCATAACCCTGCCATTACGGGCAATACGCGTCGGTAAAACGCAATCAAAAAGATCGAGCCCCCTGCCGACTCCTTCCACCAGCGCATCTGCAGAGCCTACACCCATAAGGTAGCGGGGCTTTTCCGAAGGTAAAAGGCGGACCGTTTTATCCAACAGATGGTACATGGTTTCTTTCGGCTCACCGACGCTTAATCCGCCAAGGGCATACCCGGCAAAATCCATGGCAACAAGCTCGCCGCAGCACCGCTCCCGCAAATCCTCATAAGTACCGCCCTGGACTATGCCAAACAGTGCCTGTTCCTCCGCACCCCGGTTGTGTTGGTTGTGTTGGTTCTGTTGATGGTAATTAATACTGCGTTGCGCCCAGCGAACAGTCCTCTCCATCGCCTCAAGTGTTTCTTCATAGCTTGCCGGGTAAGCTACCACGTGATCAAGGGGCATAATAATATCCGATCCCAGGATATTTTGCACTTCCAGCGCCTTTTCGGGAGAGAAAAAATGAGTCGAGCCGTCAATATGGGAGCGGAAAGTAACCCCTGTCTCCTCAATTTTACGTAAAGGGCTGAGGCTGAATACCTGAAACCCGCCGCTGTCCGTTAAAATGGGGCGATCCCAGTGCATAAAACTGTGCAGACCACCGGCCTGTTCAATAATCCTTGTCCCCGGACGAAGATAAAGGTGGTAAGTATTGCTCAGGATAATTCCGGCGCCTATTTCACACAACTCTTCCGGGGTCATCGCTTTTACGGTGCCCTGAGTCCCCACCGGCATAAACGCGGGTGTCTCAATGGTACCCCGTGACGTATGGATTTCCCCTGCACGTGCATTTCCACATTTAGCAGTGATTCTTAATGCTAGAGCCATAATTTATTTTACCTACGCTATAATTTAAACTATTTAACGGTTGTTGTCAAACTTAACCCGTTTCCCCATATATCTCCATACACCACGAAGCAGGGGACGGCAGACTGTGTAAAAACTGACAATAAAACAATTAGAACATATTTTCACACAGCCTGACGGTTCCAGCGTCTGCACGGGGACATTCCCCGCAGGGGTGTGTCCCCTTACCTTTTCCCCGTCCCCGCAGCTTCACTTATACATTAACCCCTGAGCAGTTTCAAATTAAATAACCAGCATACAATCGCCAAAACTGTAAAAACGGTAATCGCGCTCAATAGCTTCTTCATAAGCCCTTAAGGTATTCTCCCTGCCGGCAAAGGCACAGACAAGCATGAGCAGCGTTGAACGCGGCAGGTGGAAATTTGTAATCAGCGCATCCACTATATTGAACTTGTATTCAGGATAGATAAAAATATCCGTTTCCCCCCGCCCTGCGCGAATCCTCCCGTTCTCGTCGCCCAGTGTTTCCAGAACCCTGCAACAGGTAGTACCCACAGCGAAAACTTTTTTCCCCTTTTCTTTCGCAGCGTTAATTTTCTCGGCTACCGCAGCGGGAAGCTCATAGTATTCGCTATGCATAACATGATTTTGCACGTATTCATCTTTTACAGGGCGGAATGTGCCCGTTCCGATATGTAACGTAAGATAAATCCAGTCAATGCCTTTCAGGCTCAGTTCATTAAAAACTGAAGGTGTAAAATGCAGCCCTGCCGTAGGTGCGGCGGCAGAGCCCTCTCTCCTGGCATAAACTGTCTGATAACGCTCACCGTCCTGCAGATGTTTTTTAATATAAGGGGGCAGGGGCACCTTCCCAAACATCTGCAGCAGCTTGCTCAATAAAGGCTCTTCCGGCTTAAAAAGGACGATTCTCCCACCGGAATTTGTCCTTTCAAGGACCTCCGCCTCCAGCAGCCCGTCTCCAAACACCAGCACTGTCCCGGGTATGGCCCTTTTCCCCGGCGAAGACAGGGTCTCCCACTTTGAGCCCTCCAGCCGGCGTAAAAGCAAAAGTTCGATTTTCCCCCCGGTATCCTTTCTTTTCCCCAGGAGGCGGGCGGGAAGCACTCTTGTATCGTTTAATACAAGCAGATTCCCTTCCTCCAGGTAAAGGGGCAGCCTGGCAAATGAGCTGTGACGTATGTCCCCGCTGCTGCGTTCCAGCACCAGCAGCCTGGAGTTGTCCCTTTTTTCAAGCGGTTCCTGGGCTATCAGCTCCGGGGGCAACCTGTAGTCAAAATCATCGGTTCTAAGTTTAGGGATCTTAATAGCCAGTCGATACCTCCGCACCCGGATAATAAAAGGAAAGGATATCCCGGTAAGCATGCCCTGCCCTGGAACGGTTATAAGCCCCATTCTGGCTCATACCTATAGCGTGTCCGGAACCGTGGCCGGTTAAGATATATCCCAGATTTGGAACTTCCCCTTTGACCCCATCACCCGCGACGGCAAAGTGTTCACCGGTAAGCATGTTGTTTATAGTATATCCACTGGCGACCCATTTCCCTTCCAGTTCAGGAAAACTGTTTTTAGTCTCAGCAGAGCTAGGGGCCGAAGCGATCCAAACACAAGGTTCAAGTTTTTCCCTAACGGTGTAAAGCTGGCTTCTCAGGCCAAGCGCAAACCGGGCCTCCTGCTTAAAAAGCGAGACGGTGCCCCTTGTTCCCTCGATACGCAGTTCGCCGACCCTCCCACTATCAAACATTGAAGCAATGTAGATCCTCCGTACCTCTCCCGGATTGCCGTAACCGCCTGTAACAAGCATGGAACCCAGGGATTCCAAGGGTATAGAGGTTTCCCAGGTGCTGTAGCGGTGAACAATAAAGTTGTCGAGGCCCAGGGGGTTGGAAGGGTCGTCATAGGGATCGTGAGTACTTTTATAATAAGGCAATCCGCTTGACCATACATTCTGAGGAAGTTCGGTATATCCGCCATTTGATGCGCAGTAATGGGGCTCAATAAGGCTGCCGTTGTAAGTCAAAATCTCCCCGCGGGTCTGATTGACGGCACTGTCCGTGTTGTTTGTTTCAGCATTCTTCCCTCCGTAGTACTGGCAGTGCAAAGCATCACAGAGATGATAACCGCTGTGCCGCCGGGTCCCCAACCCCAGATTATAAAGGGCATAACTCCTGGCTGCTACAGCCTGCGACTTCAAAGCTTCCATCCCGCTGTAATTGCCCCAGGAAGAGGGCATCTCCTGCGGGATAACGGCACGCAGGTAAGACTCCAGCTCAAGAACATTTACCGCCCTCAAACTGCCACCCGCCGCGGTTACTTCCAGCGCTCCGCGGTACTCACTGCCGTAAACGGCATTATGCATAAAAAACGTAGCGCCGGGGGGTTGAGACGAATGCGGCCGGAGATATAAAGGCTCTTTGTAAACCCCACAATCATTGCCCTGACTATCCAGAACTTTAACGCCGCCCTGTGCGGAAACCAGCTTATACCTTCCGGGAGGCAACTGCAGGGGAGCCCCGGAAGCCGTATTGATCAGGTCATAACCGCTGTCAAAGGAAAGCTCAAGGGCGTTTCCCGACAGGGTAAGGCCAACCCTTATTTCGGGCGGTGCGGCGGAATAGGCCGAAGCACGGCAAAGCATTAAAAACATAAAAATAAGTAACAGCACAGAGATAATCTTCCTCATGTTACGAAAAACAGCAACAGTTAATATGCTCAACGCTCTTACCCCCTTATTACCTCCGAAATAGACTAAAAAACAACGTTAACAGGATACTGATAATAATCATCGTCGTAATGGGGAAATAAATTGTCAGGTTTTCCCTTTTAATGAGAATATCACCCGGCAAGCGCCCCAGGCCGAAACGGCCTAAAACAAGAAATATAAACCCGACCGCAGCCAAAATTCCACCGGCAATCAACAAAAACCTGCCGATATTTTCCGGCATAACGAATCACCTCGACTTTGAAGGACTATTTTGAAGGATTATAGCGTTCTTTTTCGCTGTAAATGCAACCGCAGTAACCCTGTTTATAAAGGCCTTTCTCAGTGGCCAGGCGCATACTGGTGCGAAAGCCCGGACGCAGATCTTCGTACACAAACTTCAAACCGTGTTCCGCGGCAATCCTCTCCCCTATTTCTCGCAACAGGCCGTGCTTTTGATAAGGGCTGATGAGCAAGGTTGTGGAGATCCCTTCCATGCCTTCCTCTTTAGCCTTGCGCGCCGTTTCTTCCAGACGCATCCGGTAGCACAGCTCGCAGCGCTGTTCTTCATGATGCACTACCGCGCGCAGGTAGTCATCCAGCAGATAGCGCTCATCGATGATCAGCTTCTTCCCTTCCTGCTCGGACAGTGAGCGCAGGGTTTCCTTCCTCTTCTTAAACTCACGGTAAGGGTGGATATTGGGGTTAAAGAAAAAGCCGCAGAGATTATGGCCTTTTTCTTCAAAAGCCTGCCAGCTGTAAAGGCTGCAGGGCGCGCAACAGATATGCAAAAGTAAATTCATTTGACAAGTTCACCTTCCCTAATAACCTTGCAGGTGTTCGTAAACTTTCCGGGTAACGACCCTCCCCCTGGGAGTGCGCTTTAAAAAACCGATCTTCATCAGGTATGGTTCGTAAAGCTCTTCTATTGTTGAAGCCTCTTCATTTATAGCAGCGGCGATCGTCTCCAATCCTACCGGTCCACCGTCAAATTTCTTGATAATTGTATCCAGCAAGAGATAATCAGTAGCATCAAGTCCTATTTTATCAACATCTAAGATTTCCAGGGCTTCAACCGCCACCGCTGCTGTAATGGCCCCCTCTGCCCTGACCTGTGCATAATCCCTGACCCTTCTCAGGAGCCTGTTGGCTATACGCGGCGTTCCCCTGGAAGCGAGAGCGATCGTCATCGCTCCCTGACCGTCCATCTCCACGCCCATTAACCCCGCCGAGCGGGAAAGGATCGTACAAAGCGCCTCCGGAGAATAAAACTCAACCCGCTCAGCGATGCCAAAACGGTCTCTTAAGGGTGATGATATAAGCCCTGCCCGCGTAGTGGCCCCGATTAAAGTAAATGGAGAGAGGTCAAGCCTCAAAGAGCGGGCACTTGGCCCCTTGCCAATAATTATATCGAGAGCATAATCCTCCATCGCCGGGTAGAGTATTTCTTCCACACTGCGATGCAGGCGGTGAATTTCATCTATAAAAAGAATATCATGGCTGGAAAGATTGGTTAAAAGAGCAGCCAGATCGCCCGCCCTTTCAATGGCCGGGCCGGAGGTTACCCTTAAATTAACACCCATCTCCCTTGAAATAATAAAAGCCAGCGTTGTTTTGCCCAATCCGGGCGGCCCGTGCAAGAGCACATGATCCAGCGTATCTCCCCGCTCGCGGGCGGCCCTGATATAAATGTCCAGCTTCTCCTTCAGACTATCCTGTCCGATAAATTCTTCGAGAGTTAAAGGACGCAGGCTATTCTCATGCGACACATCTTCACCCTTTAAACGGGAAGAAACGATCCTGTCCTTCATCAATTTACCTCTCTCTCTCCGGAACTGCCGGGATAAGCTTGCAAAAACATTCTTACCTCAAAACTCCTCTCCTTTAGCGGAGTGCAAGGAGGGCCAGCGCTTTTTTAAAAAGAACCTCCACCCCTTCCGCCTCCTCTGCAGCAAGTGCTTTTTTGGCCCTCTCCACCTCTCCGGCCGAATAGCCCAGTGCTGTTAAAGCCTGCTGCACGTCGCGCCATGCAACGGGGTTAATCTCTTCGCCTTCAGGCAAAGCATCGTTTTTTTCCCTCCAGGTGTTCATTTTTTCTTTCAATTCATAAACAAGCCGTTTTGCGGTTTTGCTTCCTATCCCCGGAACGCCTGTCAATGCAGGCAGGTCTTCTTCTACGATAGCGGCTGAAATTTGATTTGGCGAAAGATGCCCCAGTGCAGCCAGTGCTACCTTGGGACCAATTCCGGTAACCCCGAGGAGCATCTTAAAGAAATCCCGCTCTTCGTTGCTGCGGAAGCCATATAATAATAACCCATCATCACTAACATGCAGGTGGGTAAAAATAGTAACAGTATTGCCGGGAAGAGGCAACTGAAAATAGAACGATGCCGGGATTATAATCTGAAACCCGATTCCCATTATCTCCACAACAACATATCCGGGGTAACACTCCTTTAGCGTCCCCTGCAGGAAAGAGAGCACTTTTACACCGCCTCTGGTTTTTTATAGCACTTCGTAACACGCGGCCAGTATATTATCCGGCTAGCGTTCATCTATCCTCCTGAAATAGGATGATCATCTTTAGCATCCACTTTTCCTTCAATTAAACGCTGCCACCTCGAAGATTGCAGGTGGCAGAGCGCTATGGCCAGGGCATCCGCGGCGTCATCGGGCCTGGGAATTTCCATGAGCCCGAGCAGTAGGCTAACCGCCTGCTGTACCTGTTTTTTCCCTGCTCGTCCATAACCCGCCGCCGCCTGTTTTACCTGCAGAGGTGTGTATTCGAAAATTAAAATTTCCTTTTCCGCCGCCGCTGTTAGTATTGCCCCTCTGGCTTCCCCTACCTGCAGGGCGGTTTTTATATTTTTACAAAAAAAAAGTTTCTCTATGGCAAGTTCATCGGGGGAAAACCGATCGATTAACAGCTTAATGCTGTAATAAATATCCAGGAGGCGTTTGGGTAGCTCCATACCGGCAGGGGTCCCGATATAACCATAATCCATTGCCCTGTACTTATCCCCGTTTTTTTCCACAATACCGTAGCCGACAGTGGCTAAACCCGGATCGATACCAATCACACGCATCAGCAAGCGCCTCCTGTGAACTCCCGGTGCAGTTACCTGTAAATCTGCAAAAAGGTGTAACCTGTTTCCATATTCTACAAAGGCCCGGCTTTTACCTGCAATTGGCTGAAAAAAGCCCTTGAAAAGCTCTTAAGATGTGTAGTTCTCGAGTAACTTAATTTTTTCCTCTTCACCGCAAAAGGGTATTCCTCGCTTTAGCTCCTCATAATAGACGTTTTTTACGTTATAAGGCAAGATTTCGATTAAAATTTTATTGCCGGACTGATCTTCTGCAAAGACAGCAATTTTTTCATTGTGGACTCCGAGAAACATTTTTTTCTCCGGCAATATGGCCCCCGAATCATTTTCTTTATGTACTTTATCGGGTTCCCTTTCCTCCTCTTCAAATTCATATTCAAAGGAGAAATCGCCGCTTCCGTGGTCCTCGCGGACGATAAAAGGCAAGTCGCCGGCGCCATCGGAACCGCCTCCGGAATCTGAATCGCCTCCGGAACCGGAGTCGCCCCCAAAAACGTTAAAGTATAATAGGAACATTGCTAAAAAAAGAGAGACCGTAAATAAACAGGTCCCATAACGCAAATAGTCGGAAGATTTCTTACGCACAAACATCCCTCCCGGAAATGGATTATTATATTATTTCCGGAATGACAAATTATTAATCCTCATTATCAAAGCGATTGCCTTATTATTAGAGTGATTGCATTATTTCATCAGGTATATCAAAATTGGCATAAACGTTTTGAACATCATCATGCTCCTCCAGGGCTTCCAGAAGGCTGAGGACCCGGGCAGCTTCATCCGGATCTTCCACACGGATTAGATTTGAAGGTACCATGGTTACTTCTGCCGCCGACAGCTCAATATTTTCTTTCATGAAGGTGTCCTTAACCCTCTCAAAATCTTCAGTAGAAGTCAGGATTACATAACTGTTTTCTTCTGTTTGAAAATCTTCCGCCCCGCCCTCAAGCGCAAGCATCATCAACTCATCTTCTGACGGCAATCCTTCAGCATGGTCAATGGTCAGATAACCCTTACGGTTAAAAATCCAGGCAACACAACCGGATTCACCCATGCTTCCCCCACGCCGTGAAAAAATATGCCTGATATCTGCAGCGGTCCTGTTACGGTTGTCAGTCATTATCTCCAGTAAAACAGCAACCCCGGACGGGCCGTACCCTTCGTAAGTTATCTGCTCCAGGGATATATTATCCCCTTCTCCTGAACCTTTCTGAATAGCCCGATTGATATTGTCACCGGGCATATTCACCTCTCTGGCCTTCTGTACGGCCAGGCGCAGGCGAAAGTTCGCCTCCGGATCGGGGCCGCCCTCTCTGGCGGCAACGATGATCTCCCTGGCAATTTTAGTAAACACTTTACCTTTCTGAGCATCTGCCCTGGCCTTGCGGTGCTTAGTGTTAGCCCATTTTGAATGGCCTGCCATAAATTATCACCTCTATCAAGCTGTTATGACCGCAATGTCTTCACCTACCCTGCTTATCCGCCGGTTTGGGACATGGAACGACTGCTCTGATATTGTCTGACCCGATCGGCAGGATTTGCGGCAGCTTTATGTGGATCAGGTTTTTTCTTTAACGCTTCAAAAAATTTCTCTTTTATTTTTTCCCTGCTGGATAGTGAGCCGCGCAGGTCAATCTCGTCACCGGAAAAAAGACAAGGTTTTATCTTCCCGTCGGAAGTAACCCTCAACCGATTACAGCGATGACAGAAATGACGGCTTAAAGGCGAGATCAACCCTACTTTGCCCAGCGCCCCTTTTAATCGAAAATAATGTGCGGGGCCGCCTCCATGTTCCCCGGGGACATCCTCCAAAGGAGCAATTTTTTCCGCTATTTTCACAACACTCTGCAACGGCAAGAAGAAATGGGACCATTTCTCCGCCCCCTGTGTGGGCATGTATTCGATAAAGCGAACATCGAGCTCCCTCTTAATCGTCAAGGAGAGAAAGTTTTCAATCTCGTGATCATTAATACCCTTTAGTAAAACCATATTAATTTTTAAGGGGGTCAGCCCCGCTTCCAAGGAGTTATCAATCCCCTTAAGGGTGCTTTGAAGTTTCCCGCCGTTGGTGATATTGCTAAAATTAGCCTCATTCAGCGAATCCAGGCTGATATTAACCCTTTTCAACCCTGCCGCAGCCAGCTGAAAAGCCATCTTTTCCAGTAAAATCCCGTTGGTTGTCAGTGAAAGATCTTTTAAGCCGGGGATAGCTGACAAACTTTCAACGATACTGAGAATATCAAATCTGATCAACGGCTCGCCTCCTGTAAGCCGGATCCTGGTTATTCCCAGCTCAACAGCAGCTTCCGCGATCATTGTTATTTCTTGAACGGTGAGAAGTCCTTTGCCTCCGCTTTTTCCGCATTCAAACGGATTGGAGCGGCAATAAAAACAGCTTAGATTGCATTGCTCGGTAACAGAAAGCCTGAGATAGTTTACATCTCTTCCAAATGGGTCAATAAATTTTTCCACATCAACACACCCCCTGAGCAGATAACTTTCCAGAACTTTTTCTCTTTAAATTTCTTCATTATCAAAATCAAAAGGCGGTCTTTTGAGCTCAAAATTTTTTTTGAGCTCAAAATAGTCATCTTTGGTATTAATATTATTAAAAGAAAAAAGGTGAGGATCAAAATCTTTTATGATATTTTCACCAATTTCTTTAATACACAGGCTGCGGTAGAGATCAGAAATTTTTAATTTCTTTTCTTTAAGCCGTTCAAGAATCGGACCAAGGGTTGTCTTATTATAAAAGGCAAAAAGCGGCTGAAAAAATTCGCCGTGCCGTGGAACAACGACATCATATTGAACTGCAAAGCGAGACATGTAATTAATCAATGAAAGTGCAAAAAAAGGCATATCACACCCGATTACAAAAGAAGCGGGATAGGAAGAAACGGTTAAACCCGCATGGATGCCTCTTAACGCAGTTTTTTCTACTCCGGTAAATAAATCACTTGTTAGTTTTGCTGGCAGGTAAGCAAGTTCTTCCAGACGATCTGTTACGACGATTGTTTCAGCAAAGAGACTGTTTACTCTGTTAAAAACCAGGTCAATGAGGTTGCTTCCTTCCAACCTCAAGAAAGCCTTGTTTGTTCCCATGCGTTTGCTGTCCCCGCCGGCAAGAACTACCGCGGAAAAGGGCAATTTAGTCACAATATTTTATACTCCCCTTTAAAGCAACTGTCAACCCTGGAGATCAAGATTACTCTTAATTCGCGAAGCAGGGGGACGGTTCCATCGTC
>LSQX01337742.1_pt2 | contig 17210 bp, 15 predicted proteins | sample 654561 | NCBI WGS metagenome assembly LSQX01 (sample SAMN04489861, study PRJNA283612) | anaerobic digester metagenome | isolation source: 4 biogas reactors fed with cattle manure at either 37C or 55C with and... | place: Denmark: Kongens Lyngby | collected 2014
TTTAAAACAAATTCGCAAGCGAATTTATTGGAGTTAGTTATGAGACAATATAAAAGGTTGATCCTTTTGATGATGGCGTTCCTGTTCGCCATGACTTCTTGCGGTGATGACGAATTCAGCATTATTGAAAGTCAAAAAGATGACCCTTCTCAAGAAGACAGTTTGATCTCCTCGGGCAGCGATGCTTCCGCTGATTCCAAGAGCCGTTCTAGTTCAAGCATCAAGGATTATTCTTCCAGTTCTTCACTTAGCGTTTCACACTCTTCCTCGTCCAGAATCTACGAAGACCTTCCTGGGAAAGTCATTACGGGCGAATATCAGGGCTTTCTCACCTATGAGCTGCAATCGACTATAAAAGTCGAAGTCCGAGAATTGACGGACAAGTTAGAATATGTGGACTCCACGGTCGCATACCATGGAAGGATTGAATTAGCCCCTAACCGCATCGTGCGCGAGTTCCCCGATAGCAATGTGATGTTGTTTGTGCCAGATCGATTCCTCTTTGATGTGCGCGGGCTCCCTGATAGCATTGAGTATGCGGAAATACTCATCAAAGTGATTCCGTATAGCAACGGGAAGTATGTGAACGAGTACGCGATTGTGAACCTGAAAGGCGTCGACTCCCTGTTCGTAAATTCGGCAATGAATTTCATCTACAAGAGGATAAAGTACCTAGTCAGTCAAAAAGGCTTGTCGTTTGCCGAAGCCAAGGCCAAGTCGGAGAAGGAACTGCAAAAGATCTTCTATGCTGACGCCGAGTTCCATGACTTGGAAAAAATCAATGTGCTGAATGACAAGTCGGAAGGAGGGCTCTGGGCGGCAGCCATTGCTACGACGGGATCTTCCACCTTAATCGAGAAGATGATTCGAGCTGGATTCAAATCGGATGCTTACATAGAAAGTGGAACATTGATCTGGAACGATAGTCTTGCTAACAAACTTGCCTCAGCATTTTACAACTGCGATGATTACATCTGTTTAGGGCATATTTATTCCCGGCATCGCTACAGAGCTCTTGTAAAGGCAAACCTGATAAAATTCTTCGATATTTTCAGTAGGCGTGGAACATGCACTACTGACCGAAGAGGAGAAGTCACCCGCATCGGTCCAGACAATTACTTTAGAACCCTTACCTGTGACGGGACGGAATGGCGGCTTGCGACTATCATGGAACGGGATATGTATTCATTAAATTTTCCTGATTGCGGAACCGTAGAAAAAACCGTTATGGGAAAATCCAAACACGAATACTACTGTAACGGGAACGGGAAATGGATTGACGCTTATTATTGGTCTATCGATGTACCTTTGGAGTATCGCCTTAATCCGAACATCGAGTACGGGACCATGACCGACCAGCGCGATGGCAAAATCTATCGTACCACGAAAATCGGGAACAAGGTTTGGATGGCGCAAAACTTAGATTTCAAAGGCTATGCCAACAAGGAACATGAAGACAGCATGCTTGTCGCAAATCTGAAAAATGCCCATATCTGTTACAGCAGAAAAGAAGAGAACTGCGATGTGTGCGGATGTCTTTACAATTGGGCTGCCGCCATGAACATTAACGAATCCACAGATTCCGCTACGGCACGGGCGTTGATTGTCGATCCCCATCAAGGTGTTTGCCCGGATGGATGGCACATTCCCAGCTCGGATGAATTCAGACATATCATTACGGATTTTAATAACGGCAATAGCAGTATGGGGGATACGCTAAAGGCAAGGCAAGGCTGGGGACAATCAAATAATGACCCGGTGGGTTTTGCTGCATTGCCTTGCGGCCGTTACATGAATTCTTCCATAAACATGAGTTGGACTTTTGACTACTGGGGCTACCGAGCTTTCTTTATGGCCACCTCGAATAACCGTCTATTGACTAGAGTATCTATCTCTACAGGTACAGGTTTGGGCTTCTACGACAATGACGAAAAGAACTGGCATGTTTCAATCCGATGCGTCAAGAACGACTAAAAAGGGGGAAGCTATGAAGCATTTTTTCACATTATGTTTGATTGTACTTTTAACGCAGGCCTTCAACGCCTGCGGTGATGACGAATCCAATTTATCTGCTAGCCAGGAAGATGTCCTCTCCCAAGAAGGCGATCTGAAATCTTCGGGTGATGATTCTGGAAACGGTTCCAGTTCCAGCAGTTCATCTTCAAACAATTCGTCACTGGTGTTACAGAAAGGCTCTTTTACAGACAAACGCGACGGACATGTATACAAGACCATCACTATCAATGAGCAGACCTGGATGGCGGAGAATCTGAACTATGCCCCCGCAGCCAGCACAGGTTGCTTCGAGGAGGACGACAAGGACTGTTCCAAGTTTGGAAGGGTCTACACATGGACTGAAATCATCGACTCCACCAAATCGTATTGTGGGAGAAACGAACTTTGTGACCAACCCCTTCAAGGGATCTGTCCGGACGGTTGGAGAATCCCGCAAGAGAATGATTGGATACGCCTTTTCAACACCTTATCTGGTGAAGGCTCAAGCGATTCTTGGTACACCCTAAACAGACATTTGTATGTCAAGGACAACAAATATCAAACTGGTGATGACGCCTATGGTTTTTCCGTCAATACTCCTAAAGAATACAATAAAAACATAAGATACTTTACATCCACTCAAATCATAAAAAATGAGGGCTTTAGATATAAATTCATAATATTTAAAGGTATGGCCACTCTAAACCGCCCTTTCTATGATGACACCACCAAAGCATTTTTAAGATGTATAAAAGGGGACATAGAACCAAATCTGAATAATTTTTATACATTTGGCGTTCGTGGCGATGACAGGAAAGTCTGCCACAGCGCCGTCATACAATATTTACGCGAACCACGTTATATCTGCAACAAGAATGGCATAAATAATTGCAAGGTAAATGAAGATGGAAGCATAAAAATTGGTGAGCAGACCATGTACTTGGAGACGAACGGCAAAAAGGAATGCCCCTTCGAATGGCATATTCCAAGTAAAGCTGAGTGGGACTCTCTTCTTAATTATGCAGGAGGAAGCTGCTTTGCCGGATACACGCTGAAAGCGCAAGAAGGCTGGGGTGACGATTACGCCTTTGACGCGTTTGGGCTCGGCATAAAGCCGACGGACGGCAATTACGCAAGATTCCCCGTTAGGGACTCTGGAAGCCACGCTACCTCGCAAAGGATCGTCTTTGCCAAGGGCTCGAATATAGCGATCTTCGAGAAGAATGACGAGAATACTTCCGGACTACTTTGCATGAAGGGCCGCCTGCTTGACGACACCTTGAGTTTCATGGACATCAATCATGAATACGAGCAATTCACTGACCCTCGCGACAACAGGACATACAAGACCATAAACCTTGGGCCAACCAAGTGGATGGCGGAGAACCTCAATTTCAAGACGGACAACAGCATTTGCTACAACAATGAGACATCCGACTTCTATTGCAATCGTTATGGGCGCTATTACCCGATCGAGGACGCCATGACGGCATGTCCTGTAGGGTGGCGCTTGCCTACAAAGGAAGATCTAGATACGCTACTATACATTGCGTCTCCCAATAATAGGGCACGGGACTTGGTATCTGCGGAAAGCCCAGACCCCTATAAAGCAGGGAAGAATACCTCTGGATTTTCACTTGTGCTCACAGGCTATCAGTGGAATGACAGACTTAGTTTTAGCAACCAGTATGTCTGCCTTTGGTCAGACACGAGATACAACGACTCCCTCACCTATGCGCTGACGGCATACATATCCTCTAACGATACCACATATGTTTCAAAAATTTACAACAAAGTGAACGCCAAGCTAGGCGTCCGTTGCGTAAGCGAAACGAAAGTGCCGTACGGACCTTCTTCGGAAGTCTATGGGACACTCAAGGACGACCGCGACGGGCAAGAATACAAGACAATTGAAATCAACGGTACAACATGGATGGCGGAAAACCTCAATTTCAAGACGGACATCAGCACATGTCGCCGTGATTCCTGCGATTACTACGGCATGCATTACACTTTCCCGTTCACATCCATTATTCAAGAGCCCCTGTGCCCAGAAAATTGGCACATTTCGACTACCGCGGACTGGGATTCATTGCTCGCCTACGTTAAGGACACAGACTCATTGACTTATATCACCGACCTGAGACACGTTTTCGGATGGCCATCCAGCATAAAGGGGGCCGACAAATATGGACTGGGAATCCTACCCAATACCTGCTACCAGCACTATGGCGAATATGAATCTACAAATTATAGCGGCTACACAGTCGCATGCATTGGAGCAGAAGACATCGAAAATAATGTAGGCTATTACTATATTATGTCGCCATTTAATTCAAAGATAGCCTATATAAAGAACAATCGATTCCGTTACGGTATCCGCTGCGTCAAGAACAAGTAGCGGCAATCTAGCCTTTGTAAAATTATTATTGTAATCTTGCAGAGATATTGAAGCTTGCGAGTTTTCGACCAATTGCATGGATTTCATTGAGGATTATTTTTCATCAATAAAAAAGCTTTACTCAATTGCATTCAAAATATTTTACAACCATTCTCAATCGTTATCTTGATTCTTTTTAATTTCAATTTGTTTCTCGAAATGTTTTTTTAATATAGTGGCTTAAAAATTTAAGAGAGAAAAGTTTGGCTCCTTAGTTGAAAAGCAAAAGTATCACTAAAACATCTCAGAGGATTCGGTTCTTGATGATATATCCAAATCAAATCAGCCAATGGAAGGCGTACTTTCTCCAGAATGTAAGTTCCGTTTTCAGTGGTTCCAAAAACGAGAAAAAGGAAATTGATCGTCTCTAAAAGGATCGTGATATTCTTCATAAGCTTATCGGTGAGAAGGAAGTGGACATTGACTTTTTAAAAAAACTATGCAAGGCGAGTGTCGCGGCAAGTGCCGCATTTTTACGCTTTAAGTCTTTTTTTAAAGCACGAATATTGTTTTTCAGCAACTGAATCTCATTCTTTTCTTTTTTGGTCTTTGCAGGGGATTGAGAATCAATAAACTCTTTAGTCCAAAGAGTAATATGAGCATCGGTTAAACCATTTTCCCGTAAAAAGGCACCTTTTGCTTTTTCATCTAAAGTTAAATATTCGCTAATTAGCGCAAGTTTCTCTGATAACTTTCTTTTGTTTGCTTTAGCTTGATTTTCACTCATTGTTGTAGCTCCGTAAGTTCTGACCCATCTTCGTATTGTTGCATAGGGTATATTTAGTTCTTTTGACAGAGCTACGGAGCTAATTCCATTTGGACTAGTGATTTTTTTGACTATGTTGGATTTAAAAGATTTTGAATAAGTAGGCATCAATGCCTCCAAAGCCCCCAATAGGTTATTTTATGAGTGTGCCATCTTTCCTGAAAGTGGGGGTGGATAACATTTATAAATACATCTACATAGAAAGAGTTGCCCCATCCATTGTCTTTTTTGAAAAATAATTTGAGATAGGCATTGTTTTGAATGCCTTTATTGTTTGAAAAAGCTGGCTTTCATTAAGGAAAATGATTTTTAAAGATAGCGAACGATAACCGTTTATATAACACGATCGAAAATTTGGATTAAAGAGGATTTTGTTATCTTTCATTCTAACATTTGTGCTTGCGAATTGTAGGCCAGAAAGGAGTTTTAGATGAAAAAAAAATTTGTTTTTGCGTTTGCGGTTGCCGCAATGTTTACCGCGTGCAGTGACAACCCGTCATCTGCAGAGGACAATAAATCTTTAGGTAATTCCATTTCTGCAGAAGGTCACAAGTATACTAGTGCATATAGATTTACGGACAATTTATTAATCTATCCCTGGAGTTGCGTATATCATCATCCTGGAATTTTTGCCTGGGAAGAAACTGCGGGTGACACATCCTCTTATAAGATCGAGGGAGACTCTTTGTGGATTGGCCCCTCCCCAAGCGAATATGACCCCGAGAATCATTACAACAACCGTGAAAGGCTCGCCATCAGCAACAACCATGATGGTTTAATCGGTACGTGGAAAATGACTGACTGCGAGAGAAACATTTCCACCCAGGTTATTGAGTGCGATCATTTCATTAATGGTCTGAACGGAATCGCATTTGATATGATTTTTACCCAGGATTCTGTTACAAACATTACCAAGTTGGACTCCGCATCCCTGCTTGAAAGATTCAAGGTCATAGAACCATATCGATTCGTGGGCCAAATGTTCAGTTTCCATATAGGAAATGAAACTGCAGATTCCTTAGTTCAGGCAAAGCAGATTGAAGTTCTAGACTACGAAAACATCAGGATCAACAATCAATTATTCACCCTGACCGACCTGAGCCACTTTGACGCCACAGGGATGAACTACGTTAGCGTTTATACCTCCGATGGAAAATCCTGCACCAAAATCGAATCTTTGGGGCATGTCAACAAGGAACAATGCCTTGAAGGTAACGAAGAATTATTGTTAAGTTCCCGAGATCATTCCGATGAGGAATACCTTTACAAAGAGGGACCAATTAATGTTTTCATTTACAACAACAACGAAGAATTCAAGAAGTGCATGTATAGTCTTCTGACTTCGGAAACGCTTGAATTTCTAAACGCCAACGCGAGCTATGAAGGTGAATAACGAGATTGCAAAAAGAAACCATTTTTAATTTATAGTGGCTTAAAAATTTAAGAGAGAAAAGTTTGGCTCCTTAGTTGAAAAGCAAAAGTATCACTAAAACATCTCAGAGGATTCATAGGGTTCTTGATGATATATCCAAATCAGCCAATGGAAGGCGTACTTTCTCCAGAATGTAAGTTCCGTTTTCAGTGGTCCCAAAAACAAGAAAAAGGAATTTGAGTGCCTTGAAAAGGAGTGTGATATTCTTCATAAGCTTATCGGTGAGAAGGAAGTGGACATTGACTTCTTAAAAAAACTATGCAAGGCGAGTGTCGCGGCAATCGTGCTTGCATGAATTGACATGACTTAGCCGAGGATGTTTCTGCAAAAACTTGAAAAAGTTAGGACTTCTGCGAAGAATGCACTCGCGAAGCTATTGAAAAGTATGGTTGGTCTGAAATTTTTAACACAGATCAGGGATGCCAATTCACTTCGGAGCAGTTCACGAACATTTTCAACAGTGAGTTTTGTTCAACTAGATTGAGTATGGACGGCAAAGACCGAGCCTTTGACAATATTTTCGTTGAAAGATTCTGTCGAACACTCAAATATGAGGATATTTATTAGAAAGGCTATGAAACAGTCGTCGGATGCAGAAAAAGTTTAGATGAATATATCAATAGATATAATGATATCCGCGAAGATTCTTCTCTTGAAGGGAACACACCATCGGATATATATTTTGGAAGAGTTGCATAGGAAAAACATTAACTAAGAGTCAAATTTTCTGTTGAAAAAGTGAAGTACTTTAGTTCTGTTCAAAAATTAAACTCAATTAAAAAGCATCAATAGACGCTTTTTAATTGAACTTAAAACACCTTTAAGTGTAAAACAATTCAAAGTAAATAAAGTTTTCCCTTTTATAATAAATAATTAAAAGTATATTTGCAAAATGTTTAATTTTGGTGTGATGGCCTCTGGAGCTGGAAGTAATTTTGAGGCACTTTTAAAACAAATTCAAAAAAAGCGTTTGCAAGCCGCTTGTTGTTTTTTAATTGTGAACAATAAAAATTGTGGTGCAGCCCAAATTGCTCAAAAAAATAAAATACCGGTGTATCACATTTCTGCATTGACTCACCCCAACCCAAAAGAATATGAAGAAGCTTTTTTAACTGTTATAGAGCAGTATCCTATTGATTTTTTAGTTTTAGCGGGCTATATGAAAAAAGTGAGCTCTCTTCTACTAGAGAGGTTAAAAAATCGGATTTTAAATATACACCCTTCTTTGCTTCCTGATTTTGGAGGCAAAGGTTTTTATGGTTTGCGAGTCCACGAGGCTGTTTTAAAAGCGCATCGTAGTTGGACAGGAGCTACCGTGCACTTGGTCAATTCTAAATACGATGAGGGGCGAATTTTAGGTCAATCTATGGTTCCTGTTTTTAAAAATGATACAGCAGAAGTTTTAGCAGAGCGAGTCCTGAAATCAGAGCATAAATTGTACTGGAAAACTTTGAGAGATTACGCTTCTTCTTTGGGATATTGATTGTATGTGCCCTTCTCCTTTGTATTTGCAAGGTGATATTAGCCCCATCCAAGGCCAGTACCGTTTACAACAAGAGTATCCAGATCAATTCATTGTGGGTATAGATGAAGTAGGACGCGGTCCTTTGGCGGGTCCAGTGGTGGCTTGTGCAGTCTATTTAAAGGATCCTAGTTTAGATTTGGGGCTTCAAGATTCCAAAAAAATGTCTGCAAAAAAAAGAGAGTCTCTTTTTGAAAGTATTCAAGATGCTTCTTTTTGTTATGCTATAGCGATGGCTACAGAGCAAGAAATAGATTCTTTAAATATACTTCAAGCCACATTTTTGGCGATGCGCAGGGCTTTGGCGGCGATAGGGTTTCCTTTTTTAAAAGAAGAACCAGATAAAGTTCCGCTTTCTAAAGGACATTTGCCGAGTGATTCTTGTTTGTTTGCTGTAGATGGACCCTTAAAAATAAAGGGCTTGAATCCAGATTTACAGATTCCTATTGTTCAAGGAGATTCTAAAATTGTTTCTATTTCGGCGGCTTCTGTTTTGGCCAAGGTTTATCGAGATCGTTATATGAAAAATTTGTCTTTGGAATATCCTGAGTATGGATTTGAAAAACATGCTGGTTATGGCACCAAAATGCACCGAGAGGCTATTCAAAAGTATGGATACAGTCCCGTGCATCGACAGTCATTTAAGTTAAAAGGCTAAATTTATTTTTTGTTTTAAGGCTAAAATGTATGATTAAGAAGGGGTGGCGGCGAACCCGTAGGGTTCAAAGACAGGGGAAGGCTTTCCCCTACTATTTTTAATGAGGCATTTTTTTTGTCTTTTCTTGTAAAATTTAAGTCTAAAATGTTTTATTTAAAATATCTTTACTATTTTTTGTGTAGTTTTAAACAAATCATTAGAGTTTTTTGTATTTGTTTTATTCAATGTACCGAAATGTCTGTTTGGAGGTTTTTTTGCAAAGTTTACCGGTAATTCAAATGATTGTAGAGGCCGATTTTACAACCAAATTTATTTTGATTGTACTTTTATTGATGTCTCTCGGTAGTTGGGGGATTATTTTGATTAAGCTTTTTGCTTACCAAAAAAGTCAAGGTGCCAATGCTCGGTTTTTTAAAAAATTTATGCAGATTAAGAATTTTATTGCATTGCCAAGCCTTTGTTCTCAATCTAAAGAAAGTGCTTTAAAGCAATTGACCCAAGATGTTTTAGAAGAAACTGGGAAGTTTAGTGAATTTGTGAGTTATGATTCTATACAACACCGTGCTTCTTTGGTCGAAGATACTATCCAACGCTCTATTGAGGCACTGCGTTTGCAAGAAGATTCGCACCTTAGTTTTTTGGCTATCAGTTCGAATCTAGCTCCTTTTTTTGGTTTGCTTGGGACTGTGTGGGGAATTATGGTCGCTTTTTTTGAAATTGGACAACACGGTTCTGCAGATTTATCGGTGGTGGCACCTGGTATTGCAGCTGCTCTGATTACTACAGTGGCTGGCTTGCTAGTGGCTATTCCTGCCTCGGCTGCTTATAATATTTTTGTGGCCAAAAATGCTCAAAATGAGATTGCTTATTATAATTTTGGGTCTCATGTGCTTAGTCTTTTTAAACGCGGCGATTTAATAGCTTTAGAAGAAATTGCTTAGGAGGGCCTTGTGAAACGAAGCCGTGGTAAGACTTTGAATCAAGAAATGAACCTCACTAATATGATTGATGTGGTTTTTTCTATTTTGATTGTGTTTATGATTTCGGCTCCGTTGATGAGTCAAGGGGTGAAGGTTGAGCTTCCTAAAGCAGAGGCACCTACTATGGAGCAAGAAAAGCTTTTGAAAGTTTCTATTACTAAAAATCAAGAGATTTTTGTTGCTGATATGGCTGTGGAATTTTCTGACTTTGATTCAATTTTTTCTTCTTTGTGGAATGGTGATATGGCAGTGGTGATTAATGCTGATGAGTCTGTGCACTATGGGTTGGTGATGCAGGTGGTCTCTGCTGTGCAGCAAGCAGGGGTGACTAAATTGGGATTTTTAACGCTGAACCCTAAAGAAAAGTGAAGTCAATGACAGATAAAGTTCAATTGTATTTTTCTTCAACTTCTAAAAAAACATGGTCCAGAATCTTGATTTTTTCCTTGTTTTTTCATTTTTTTTTGGTTTTAGCTGTTTTTCTGTTGAATAAAATTACTTTTTCTGAGTCAGAACACTTGATGATCCCGGTTTTTGAGATGGTGCAAGTGGCTCCGAATCCACCGCCTCCGCAAAAGCAAAAATCGGTTCAAAAGCCCGAACCCAAGCCTCTTCCCGAGCCTGAACCCCCTAAACCCATAAAAAAAGAGTTGCCTCCTGAGCCTAAAATTGTCGAAGAGCCTACTCCAGTAGAGAGCCCTCCTGAGCCAGAGGCTCCCGTCGAAGAGGATTTTGCAATGGATGATTTGGATTTGGCTAGTGTGGAACTACCTAGCTTAGAGGCTGTGGGGGCTGTGAATATAGACCCTTTAATGCAAATTTATTTGGAGAGACTCAAGCAAATTATTATGCAAAATTTTAACCCACCTAGTCATTTCGATATTTCAAGATCTGCAAAAACCACCGTTGCTTTTACTGTCAATAAAATGGGTCAAATATATGCAATCAGTTTAAAGCATTCTTCTAAAAATAAAACTTGGGATCATTTGTCGATGAGAGCTGTGCAGGTTTCTAAATTGCCAGCTTTGCCAGAGACTTATAAAAATAATGCCTTGTCTTTGCAATTTAACTTTACACCCAATTGAGTTTTATTATCAGTTTTTTGTTTTGATTTTAGAGTTAAAAACCCAGTGCTTATACAAACTAAAGCTCGTGATAATGTACACAAAGTTTGCAAATAAATGAGCAAAAAAACCTGGTTTTGCAAATCGAGACAAGCACAAATTAATGCTAAAAAATGTTGGTGTGTTCAGGCTATATACTGCGATTTGTAATGCAAAAAAATTAAGGGCATAAGCAATGGCAAAGACAATGATAAATCGGAGAGTTTCGCTTCGTTTAGGGTTTTTGCTTTTGAAGTTCCAGATTCTATTGGCAAAATATGAGTTCAAAGCGCCTCCAGCAAAGGCTAAAAAGTTGCTGAGTTCTAAATTCCAATAGAGTTGTTCGTACAAAATCCATACGATTAAAATAGTGATAGCGGTATTGATTAAGCCGATTAAATTGTATTTGATAAAATGAATCAAAAGTTGTCCTAAAAGAGGGGTGTTAAGTTCAATTTGTATTTAAAATAAGATAATTTTATTTTAAAAGTTCTTTTAAGCTGTAAATCTTCTTTCTTTTGTTATTTTTTGCTTTTAATGTGTCCATTTTCAAAAAAAAACTTATGTTATGGTAAAATATTTAGATTAGGTTGGCATGCAAAGCTTTTCCCAAAAAATAATGAGTGCAGAAGAAGCTGCAGAATGGATTCAACATGGTGAGGTGTTGGGCATTTCTGGTTTTACTTTATCGGGTTACCCCAAGGCCGTTCCAGAAGCTTTAGCCAAAAAAGCAATGAATATGCATGCCAAAGGAGAGGAGTTTAAGGTCTCTGTTTTTAGTGGGGCTTCTACGGGAGATGATTGTGATGGTGTCCTTGCTCGAGCAGGAGCTATTCAAATGCGAATGCCCTATCAATCTAATCCGTTTCTTAGAAAAGCAATCAACGAAGGGCATGTTCAATATATAGATGCTCACTTGAGTGTGATGGCTCCAATGGTGCGTTCTAGGGCTCTTCCAAAGCCTAGTACAGCGTTAATAGAGTGCATTGCAGTCACTCCAGAAGGTCGTGTGTATCTTTCGGCTTCTGGCGGAAATTCTACCACTTATTTGGAATGTGCCGATCAAATTATTTTAGAAATCAATACTATTTATAATGAAGAGTATATAGGTATTCATGATACTTTTATTGCGGCTCTTCCTCCTTTTGCTAGGGCTATTCCTATTCAAAAAGTCTGTGATCGTGTTGGAAAACCTTATGTGCAAGTGGATCCAAAGAAAATAAAAGCTATTGTATATACAGAGAGTCACGACCGAGTCCAGTCTTTTGAAGAGCCCGACGCTACTTCAAAACACATTGCATTTCGTATTTTAGACTTTATAAATCATGAGCAAAAAAAAGGTCGTTTGCCAGCTGGATTAGCTTACCAAAGTGGGGTCGGGAATGTAGCCAATGCGGTGCTATGCGAAATGGCTTCGGATCCTCGTTTGAATAAAATCAATCTATATACAGAAGTGATTCAAGAAGCGGTCATTCCTCTTTTAGAAGCAAATAAATTGGGCTTTGCGTCGGGAACTGCTCTTACGCTTTCTGTAGAAGCTCAAAAACATTTAAAAAGCAATATATCTCAGTGGAAAAATCATTTTATTTTACGACAACAAGAAATCTCTAATCATCCAGAGGTGATTCGTCGTTTGGGAATAATATCCATGAATACTGCCCTTGAGATGGATATTTTTGGAAATGTCAATAGTTCTCATGTGAATGGTTCCTCTATTATGAATGGGATTGGCGGGTCAGCTGATTATGCTAGAAGCTGTTATTTAGGTTTTTTTATGACGCCATCTGTGGCAAAAGGTGGGACTTTGAGCACTATTGTGCCTATGGTCAGTCATGTGGATCATACCGATCATGATACTATGATTTTTGTGACAGAGCAAGGATTGGCTGATTTGCGGGCTTTAGACCCTATGGGTAAAGCCAAACGAGTGATCGAAAATTGTGCTCACCCCGATTTTAGACCCGAACTTTTGAGTTTTTTGAAATTCCACGAAAAGCAGCAAAAAAAAGGTCGTTTGCCTATAGATTTACAGCACGCTTTTGATATGCATATTCGAGCTATAGATTCAAACTCTATGATTTAATCTTTGACTGGTGGACTCTCGAGTCATTATGGTGGTGAAAAGTCTTTGAACTTGAACTGCATTTTTAGTGTTCCTTCCTTAGAGCACCTTTGTACCGTAGTCTTGTTATTGTTCATTGGATTAGATTTATTAAGCTTTTTATTTTGAACTTTTGGGAGTATTTGCTTGTTTTAGCTATCCAAGGGCTCTTTTTTGCTTTTTTGTTCTAAAGGCGCTTCTGACTACCCATCATAAAAAAAGATTCTGTAGACTTAAATTGGAGGCTTTAGAGGGCTAGATTTTCTATGGAGTTTTTTTTTATTTTTATTTTTATTTGTTATATTTGAATTGAGTTTCAATAATTCATTCTTTCTTTTTCAGGAGTTTTATTGTGTTTACAGTTTCCAAAAAGGCTAAGATTATTTTATCTTTGTTCTTGAATTGTATTTCTAATGAAGAAGGAATTGAATATGGCAATTAAACAAGACTTACTAGATCAACTGAACGAACGCCGAAAAGAGGCTTTGAGCGGTAGTGTTGGTGCAGATAAAATTGCAGCCCGTCATGCAAAAGGTTTGATGACAGCTCGTGAACGAGTAGAGACTTTGGTCGATAAAGGTTCTTTTCAAGAGGCAGGGATGCATGTCAATCATGATGTGCGTGGTTTTGGTTTTGAAAATAGAAAGCTTCCTGGAGACGGAGTTATCACTGGTCTTGGTAATGTGGATGGTCGTTTAGTGACTGTGATTAGCCAAGATTTTATGGTGAGTGGTGGTTCTTTGGGCTCTAAACATGCTCAAAAAATGGACGAGGCTATGACTCAAGCTCGTACTCTAGGTACACCTGTGATTAGTATAAATGACTCTGGTGGAGCTCGCATTCAAGAAGGGGTTAAGAGTTTAGCAGGCTACGGCAAGGTGTTTAGAAATAATGTTTTGTCTTCTGGTGTGGTTCCCCAAATTGCTCTGATAGCAGGCCCTTGTGCTGGTGGTGCTGCTTATAGCCCTGCTTTAATGGATTTTTGTATTCAACTTCGCAATAACTCCAATATGTTTATTTGTGGTCCAGAGGTGATCAAAGCAGCTACCGGAGAAAATGCTCACCCCGATCAGTTTGCTACCGCTGCGGCACATTCTACTGTATCTGGTAACATTCATTTTGTGGCCGAAGATGATAAACACGCTATCGAAATTATCCAAAGTTTGCTTAGTTTCTTGCCAAGCAACAACCAAGAGCTTCCACCCCATCAGCTTTCCGAAAACTTAAAGTTAGAATTAGACGAAGCTATGAACAGTGTGGTCCCCGAAGATGGTAAAACTCCTCTCGATGTTTATAAAGTTATTGAGAGATTAGTGGACAAAGACCAATGGCTAGAAGTGCAAAAAGATTTCGCTAAAAATATGGTGGTGGGTTTTGCTAGAATTGAAGGAATGGTGGTAGGTATTGTAGCGAATCAACCTTCTGTGAAGGCTGGTTGTATCGATATCGATGCTTCTGATAAAGGTGCTCGCTTTATTTCTTTTTGTGATGCTTTTAATATTCCTATTGTGACTTTAATGGATGTGCCTGGCTTTATGCCTGGCCTTGCTCAAGAAAGAGGCGGTATTATTCGTCATGGAGCAAAAATGCTCTATGCTTATGCTTCTTGTACTGTCCCATTGGTGACGGTGATTATGCGTAAGGCATATGGTGGCGCATATATTGCCATGGCTTCTAAAGATCTTGGTGGCGATGTGGTTTACGCTTGGCCTTCAGCAGAGATTGCTGTGATGGGTGCCGAAGGGGCCGCCAATATTATTTATAAAAAAGAAATTGCAGCTGCTAGTGATCCAAAAGCAAAATACAAAGAGCTAGTGGACGATTATCGAGAGAAGTTCTCTAATCCTTACCTAGCTGCAGATTACGGCTTCGTCACAGATGTGATTATGCCTTCTGAAACTCGTTATAAAGTAGCGTTAAGCTTGCGCTCTTTAATGTCAAAACGAGTGATTACATCACCTAAAAAGCATGGGTTAAGTCCTTTATGATAGATCAAACAAATAACTCTTTAGCTCCTCAGCTAAAAACTCCTTTCGATGCGAAACTGGCCACTTACCCAGATTCAATTAGAGAACCTATTTATAAGCAAATGGAGTTGATGGACCATTCGACCATTTATAGTATTGTAGAAAATCACGACGGTACTGTTTCTATTCTTTATAACACTTATGCAGAAGCTAAAGAAGCTAATGATCGACAAGATAGTTTAGTCCATCTTGGTGGTTCTACCATTGTTTCAAAGGCAAATGCCAGATTAGGTAGTGAGTACCATACAGGGCATGGAGATCAAACAGAAATTTTTACCATAGGCAAATTAGTCGAGTTTCAGGCAACGGGACTCATTATTGTGATGCTTGTGATTGTAGGCTTAAGTGCACTCACTTATCTGATGTCTTTTATAATGAAGACGCTTGGATTGACTGAAAAAGCAAAGCCTAGCACTCCAGCTTCACCTGTTTCAAAACCCGTGGTTCAAAGTTCATTGGATCCCAATGCTCCTAGCCCGCACCCTGGTTTTACTAACGCTCAGTTGCAAGCATTTTTGAGTATGGCCGCTGTAGCCGCTTTAGATATTCATCCTGGTATCAGTAATGAGCAATTAGCAGTGATTTTTGCCATTGCTGCAGCAGAAATTCTTGGCGAACCTTGTACCGTGGTTCGTTTTAAACAATCTAATTCTACCGGCTGGACTTCTGTGGTCCAGAATCGGGTCCCATCCATTTAACAGGCTAGATTTTAAGCCGGGAATATATATATGAAAAAGACAATCCGTATTAGTTTTGAAGGTAAAAGTTATGATGTAGAAGTAGAAGTCTTGGACTCTTCTTCTGCAGCACCAGCAGTTGCTCCTATTGCTGCTAGTGCACCAGCTCCTGTTGCCGCCGCCCCTGTCGCCGCAACTCCTGTTGCAGCAGCTCCTGCCGCTGCACCTGCTGGAGAAGGTACCGCTGTGCCAAGCCCAATGATGGGACTTGTGTTTAAAATTAGAGTTGCCGTGGGCGATGTGGTTGCAGTAAACCAAGAACTAGTGGTCTTGGAAGCAATGAAAATGGAGACACCGGTCTCTGCTCCAGTGGCAGGCACAGTCACAGCCATTCATATAAAAGAACAAGATTCCGTATCAGAAGGCCAAGTGCTAGTCACCATTGCCTAAGGACTAAATTATGATTGAAATTTTTTCTGCAGTTGGTGATATGCTCGCTAATGATACTGGCTTTCAGTACATTAGTTGGGGCATGATTGCAATGTGGTTGGTTTCGTTTTTGTTGATTTACTTGGCAGTAGTCAAACAATACGAACCTCTATTGCTTTTACCTATTGCTTTTGGTGCACTTGCCGTCAATCTCCCCACCAAACTTTTTTACGATGGCGGTTGGAGCATTGAAGGGATGTTTGTGCCCACAGCAGGCTTGTATTATTATATAAGTCAAGGGATTCATTTAGAGCTATTTCCCCCGTTGATATTTTTGGGGGTAGGGGCACTCACAGATTTTGGCCCTTTAATAGCAAATCCCAGAACACTCCTTTTAGGAGGAGGGTCTCAATTTGGGGTCTTTGCAACCATGTTTTTTGCTGTGGCTGTAGGTGGCTTTACTTTGGGTGAAGCGGCGTCTATTGGTATCATTGGTGGAGCCGATGGTCCGACCTCTATTTTCACAGCCAACAAATTAGCTAAACACCTCATAGGCCCTATTGCCGTGGCAGCTTATACATATATGGCTTTAGTTCCATTGATCCAGCCTCCTATCATGCGAGTCTTGACCACTCCAAAAGAAAGAGTGATACGAATGAAAAGCCTTCGCACTGTAAGCAAACTAGAACGACTCGTTTTTGCAATCGTTGTGATGGTCATTTGTGTGTTGGTAGTTCCCGATGCCTCGGCCTTGATCATTATGTTGATGCTTGGAAATATCTTGAGAGAAAGTGGGGTAGTGGAACGCCTAGTGAAGACAGCTCAAAATGAACTAATGAACATTGTGACCATCTTCCTTGGGACTTCTGTGGGATTAACCATGGCCAGTGAAATTTTCTTAAGACCACAAACTCTATTTATAATCGCCATGGGTGTGGTAGCCTTTGGGTTCTCTACTGCAGCAGGTTTTTTACTTCCCAAACTTATGAATGTATTAAGCCTTAATTACCCCATTAACACATTGAATGGCTCTGCGGGCGTATCTGCTGTGCCTATGGCCGCTCGAGTTGCTCAGGTCAA
>LSQX01132249.1_pt1 | contig 17209 bp, 13 predicted proteins | sample 654561 | NCBI WGS metagenome assembly LSQX01 (sample SAMN04489861, study PRJNA283612) | anaerobic digester metagenome | isolation source: 4 biogas reactors fed with cattle manure at either 37C or 55C with and... | place: Denmark: Kongens Lyngby | collected 2014
CTATTAATTCTTGTCAAATGTTAAATTTAATAAAAATAAAAAGTGTGGTTAAACAATGCTGTTTTAGGGGAAGCTTGGAATTACTAAAATCGAATTAAGAGGTGATTTGTGATGGCTAAGACAAAGCAGTTATACGAAGATAACGGTGTTGAACTTTCAAAAGGTTCAATAAGTGCCGGAGATGAAGTTACCCTCGTATATAGCGGTTTGCTCGCAAAAAATGGAGCGGACATGGTGTATGCGCATATCGGCTACGGTGAGGATTGGCAAGAAAAAGATTATCTCCCAATGCAAAGAGAAGAAGGTATTTTTAAAACCACAATTAAAGTTAGTTCTTATGATAGTTTGAATATTGCATTTAAAGATGGTGGAGATAACTGGGACAATAATTCGCAGGCAAACTATTCCTTTAGGGTTGCCAAAAAAGCGTCAAGGTCGGTATCATCAACTTCTAAAGTAGCATATTCTGAAGAAAAGAAAACAACATCAAAGTCAGACAGCATCGAAGTCAGCAGCATCAAAGTCCGTAGCAAAAACGGCAGAGAAAAAGACTTCAAAAAAGAGTACTACAAAAAAATAGGGTTTTAGTATTAAAAAAAGGTGCCTAATGCACTATTCAGTTTCGGCTATTATTAAGGTATAATTAAATTAACTTAATAGAAGGGGGCAGTACTATGGAAAAGGTAATGCAACCAAAGAAATCTGTGAAATTGACTGAAGCTGAAAAAAAAGTACTGATTGCATATTCAGCATATGTAAGTGGAGAAGGCTTAAAGCCTTTAACCAACAAAATAATAAACAAGAATTTTAAAATGGCACAATTATAAGGGAGATATGTAAAAAAGAGGTGAAATAGCCTCTTTTTTAGCGTGGAAATATATTTTCACGCTCTGTCTTCGCAAGAAATAAAAGTATTTGACAACAAATAGATATAGTATTAATATTAGTTTATATATGGTAGATCCGGCTTTAGTCTTAGATAATTCTGTAGCATTTTTGTAAAAAAGCAAAAAATCTGATTTGTGCATGGTATTAATGAGGGAGGATCTGATTTTGTTTAGTGTTGTAATAGTTGATGACGATGCAGCAGTTGAAGAGTGGATGAAAAGTGAAATAGAGTGGAGCGATTTAGGCTTCGATGTTGTAAGTTATGCAAATAACGGGATGGATGCATTACACAGACTGAGCCTTCGTCGTGCTGACCTTGTAATAACTGATATAACTATGCCTAAAATGGACGGTATAGAGTTAATGAACGCCATAAATGAGCAGGGATTATCTTCCTTGGTATTGTTCTTAAGTGATGCTGATGATTACTTGAGATTAAAACATGCATTACTGCTTGGAGGGTATAATTATATACAAAAGCCTCTTAAAAAAGAAAAAGTTGCACAGGCACTAAAAAAAGCCTATAATTTGCTTCTTACCCAGAAGGCTGAACAGGATCAGAACACAAAACTTCTGGAAAAATTCAAATTGAATTTCTCTTATTCGAGGGAAAAAATACTGTATGATATTTTAAGGGGTAAAGAGTTGCCTCTCCAGGCATTTGATGATTTAATCAATGAATACAATATTAACCTGTACAGAAGGATGGTTCAGGTTGGAATCCTTGAAATCGGCAATTTTGATTCCAATTCTAGGGAATGGGTCAAAAGTGGTAAATTTGAAGAAATGATTAATGAAGTCAGGAAAATAATCCAGCAAGTACTGACAAAATTTAAAGACATGAATTGTGTAATGGTAGATATGGACATAGGTGTAATAAGCGTAATTCTTCAGCCTGTTTCAAACATTGATTCAAAAGATTTTGAAGATATATCGGCAGATTTTTTTGATAAGATTTTGAAAGACATAAAATTAGACGTCAATGTAAGGGTTACAATTGGTGTTGGCAATCTTCAAAAGAACATCAACGACATAAGCTTAAGTTACATGGGAGCCAAGGCGGCACTCAGGCATAAGTATGTTCTTGGAGGCAACAGGGTAATCCATATAAATCAATCGGAAAGTGACGGAAAGCAGAATCTCCTTTATCCTGTTGAGAGAGAAAAGCTGTTGACCGAGTATATTGTTTCAGGAGATGAAAGAGCTGTAAAACTTGCCCATAACATTTTTGACGAGATTATGCTGGCATCAAGGGATAATGTGAAAAGAACAGCTGTTGCAGCAAATCAGCTTGTTTTTAATATTTCTCAATATATAGATAACGAGCATGATTTCATAAACAAGCTTTGCGATTTTAATAAATTTATAAATATTGATTTTTCCAGTTTGAATTCAGGAGATGAAATTAAAGAATATTTTATTTGCTTTGTCACTGACCTTTTAAGTGTCGTAAGTGAGTACAAACCTTCCATGAACAACGCACTTATAAAAAAAGCTTGTGAATATGTTCTTGAGCATATTGAAGAAGAAATCACACTTTCAACCATTGCAAATTATTTAAATATAAGCAAAAATTACTTTTGTTCGCTTTTTAAGCAGGAAATAGGCTATAATTTTCTGGAATATGTAACCAAGGTTAAAATGGAGTGGGCAAAGAGACTTTTAAAAGATAGTGGTTTTAAGACCTATGAAGTCAGTGAAATGTTGGGCTACAGGGAATCTAGTTATTTTAGCAGACTGTTCAGAAAGTATACGGGATATAGTCCGGCAGAATATAAAAAGCATTCAAAAACAAGCTGAAGCCGCACAATAAAAGGTTTTTACCATAAATGGCGTGAAATACACTTGAGAGACCTGATGATATATTATATAATCCTAATAAGACATTATATCTGTTTTAATTTTGGAGATTAATGTATGCAAAGAAAATTATTTTTGTGATTGGCATAAAATTACTTAAGATTGAAGCGGAGTATAAGATTTTGTCGCATTCAATATACTAGGAGGAAGGCATTTTGGCTAGGTCAAACAGCGATGTCTGTATAACGAAAAAACCGCCAAAAAGGATTATTGCTATTATATTAACAGCTGTTTTACTTGTTTTATCTGGATTGGTGATTGTTGCTGTAGGAAATCAAACAGGAGCTTTTTATAACGACTTTTCGAAGGTTGCATATGTAAATGCTGAGCCAATTTATGTAAGGGAATTTAATATGAAGCTCAACAATAAGAGTATTGAGGTTTTGGATTACTTCAAGAAAAAATACGGCATAGAAAACAGTAATAGATTTTGGACAACTGCTATTGACGGACAAGTACCGGGAGAGATAGCAAAACAGAAGGCATTACAAGAGTTGGTCAGAATCAAGGTTCAGCAAATACAGGCAAAAGAGAAGGGGATTATTAAATCCGTTGACTATAAAGATTTTTTAGCAGAATTAAAGAAGGAAAATAAGTCAAGGGCAGATGCATTAAAAAGCAACAAGATTGTTTATGGTCCTGATGAATATAGTGAAGCAGGTTATTTTAGTTATACTTTTGATAATATGGTTTCAGGTCTTAAAGAAAAATTAATAAAAAAAGAGCTTCTTATATCAGAAGAAAAGCTGGAAGAAAGCTACGAACTGCAAAAAGACACTGTATTTAAGATTCCTGATAATATAATAGTACAGAGAATTTCTGTTCAATTTGTTGATAATAAGGGTATAATAAGCGAAGAAAGAAAAATATCGGCAAGGGAAAGAATTGAAGATGCAAAAAAGAGGCTTAATGGTGGGGAGTCCTTTGACAGTGTTGCCAGGTTATATAATAAGGACGACGAATTGTTGGTGCACTCTTTTTTTAGTGAGAACCAGAATAAAGAGAGTGAAGCTTTAATGGATATACTAAATGAAGCAAGAAAGCTTGAAATTGGAGAAACAAGCGGAATAATTGAAAGAGATAAGGACTATACTATTGTGAAATGCATTGAAAGGGAAGATATGGGTTTTGTTCCATATGAGGAGGCAAGGAATATTATTGAGAATGAAATACTTGAAAAGGATTACGAAAAATACATTGATGAGCTGCTTGAGGACACTAAAGTTAAAATAAACAATAAAGTATATGACAGGTTGAATGTAAATTAGAATGGTACAAGTCAGGCTTTTGTTCTGGAGTTAAGAGGTTTTTGTGGGTTTCTTGTTATTTATATTCATTAAAAAAGGATAAACATAAGTTGTATAGAATATACTTATTATCTGATTGAATTGTAAAGTGATTGTCTTTATTGCGTTCAATATAATATTACGAGGTGGCGAATTAATGCATACAAAGGAGATAATTGCCCTCTTGCTTGCGGGAGGTCAGGGAAGCAGACTTGGGGTACTGACTAAGAATATTGCAAAGCCTGCTGTTTTGTACGGAGGTAAATATAGAATTATTGATTTTTCATTAAGCAATTGTATTAACTCTGATATAGATACTGTAGGTGTACTTACCCAGTATCAACCGTTGGAGCTTAATGCGCATATAGGGATCGGAAAGCCTTGGGATATGGACAGGATAAGTGGAGGAGTTACTATCCTGTCACCTTATCTTAAAGCTGAAATGGGTGAGTGGTACAAGGGTACTGCAAATGCCGTTTTTCAAAACATTCATTATGTTGATAAGCATTCACCCGAGTACGTAGTAATTTTATCGGGAGACCATATTTACAAGATGAATTACTCAAAGATGCTTGATTTTCACAAGGAGAAAAACGCGGATGCAACAATTTCCGTAATTGATGTTCCATGGGAGGAAGCAAGCAGATATGGTATTATGAATACCGACGATGAAGGGAAAGTATTTGAATTTGAGGAAAAACCCAAAAACCCTAAGAACAATCTTGCATCAATGGGAGTTTACATATTCAACTGGAGTATACTGAGGGATTATCTTATAAGGGATGACCAGAACAGTCAGACAGACCATGATTTTGGCAAAAATATTATTCCTATGATGCTGGACGAAGGGAAAAACATGTGGGCATACAGATTCAGCGGCTATTGGCGGGATGTAGGAACAATAGAGGCATACTGGGAGTCCAATATGGACTTGATCAGCAGGGTGCCTGACTTTAATCTTTTTGACCCGGCATGGAAAATATTTACGCCTAATCCTGTTAAGCCACCTCATTACATAGGTCCTGAGGGAAGTATCAAGAAGGCTATTGTATCAGAAGGTTGTATGATATACGGAAGCGTAAAAAATTCGGTTATTTTTCCAGGTGTATATGTTGGTGAGGGTACGATAATTGAGGATTCAATAATTATGTCCGATACTGTATTAGGAGTTAATTCACATATTAGTCAGAGTATTATTGGTGAAGGTTCAAAAGTTGGGAATAATGTTATAATGGGATCCGGTGAAACAGTTCCGAATGAGATTAAACCGGCTTTATACAACTCGGGAATAACAGTTATAGGTGAAAGAACTTATGTTCCCGATAATTGCGAAATAGGTAAAAATGTTGTAATTGATAACAATGTATTCGAGAGTGATTACTGCTCATTGAAAATAGATTCAGGAAAGAGCGTTTTAAAAGGAGGTGAATGTGAGTGAAGAGTACAATGGGGATTGTGTTGACGGGAGGAAAAGATAACAGGCTTAAAGAATTGGCTGAGTTTAGGTCAAGTACTGCTGTGCCGATTGGAGGGAAATACAGGGTAATTGATTTTGTTTTATCCAATATGGTTAACTCTGGAATTACAAACATAGGTGTTCTTACTCAGTACAGCTTCCGCTCGCTAATGGATCACCTTGGTTCGGGAAAAGAGTGGGATCTTGATAGAAGAAATGAAGGATTATTCATATTTCCGCCTTTTTTATCGGATGAGAATTCTGGATGGTATCAGGGAAGTGCTGATGCAATGGTACACAATATCACTTTTCTTAAGAGGAGTTTTCAGGAGTATGTGATTGTTGCCCAGGGCAATTGTGTATATAAGATGCTTTTTGATTCCATGTTGGATTACCACATAGAAAAGAATGCAGATATAACTATTGCCTACAGGGATATGACCGATTTTCCACCAGAAGAGCTTTCTCACATGGGAGCCATGACAGTGGATGAAAGCGGAAAGGTAATAGATTTTAAAGAAAAGCATAAAAACCCCAAAACAACTACCTGTTCAATGGGGATATACATACTAAAAAGGGAGCTTCTGATTACACTTCTTGAAGAATGTGCAGCTTACGGGAAGTATGACTTTGTCAAGGATGTTATTATAAATAAGCTTCAATCCTTAAATATATATGGATATAAATTTAATGGTTATTGGAGAAACTTCAAATCAATTAATACATATTATAAGGTGAATATGGAAATGTTGAAGCCTGAAATTAGGCATCAGCTGTTTGAAGAGTATGGAAAGGTCTACACAAAGGTGAAAGATGAAGCCCCTGCAAAGTATAACCCCGAGGCAGACGTGAAAAACTCAATAGTTGCCGACGGATGCATAATTGAAGGAACTGTTGTGAATTCAGTGCTTTTCAGAGGAGTCACTATAAAAAGAGGTGCAGTGGTTAAAAACAGTATAATTATGCAGGGGTCGGTTATTGAAGAGGATGTTGATATTGACAATATAATAATTGATAAGAATGTTGTACTGTCAAAAGGGATAAACCTAAAAGGAATACCTAGTTTTCCTGTTATAATAGGTAAGGGTGCGAGAATATAGCTATGAAAGGTAAGCATATAGGTATGGATAAAGCAATTTTGGTTTATAATCCGTTTTCCGGTGACCATAGCCTTCCCCAGAAGCTTGATTATATCATTGAAAGGTTTCAGAATGAGGGGGTTTTGCTCCAGCCGTACAGGATTCAATATGATAGAGGGGATATTCTTCTTAATATTCTTAAGAAGAATAACTACAAATTCATTATTTCTTCAGGCGGTGACGGAACACTGAATTTTGTGAGCAATATTATATTGAAGGGCGGTATTGATATTCCTATGGGTATAATTCCAGCGGGTACATGCAATGACTTTGCATCAATACTGAAAATACCGTCAAACCTTGATGGGTGTCTTGATGTTGTTTTAGGAGGGAAAACGATAGCAGTTGATGCAGGGCTTATCAATGAAGAGACATATTTCTTAAGTTCCTGTGCTGGAGGAGCTTTTGTGGGTGTATCTTTTAACACTCATAGTGAGTTGAAAAAGAACTTCGGACCTTTTGCCTACTATCTGAAGGCACTTAGTGAAGTTGCCAGTATCAAATCCTACAAGCTGATGGTACAAACAGAAGAAGAGACTATAGAAGATGATATAGTGCTCTTTGTCATATTGAACGGGAAGCAGGCGGGGGGATTCAACAATATTGTTACGGAAGCTGATATTTCGGACGGTCTTATGGATATTGTACTGATTAAGAGTTGTAGCCATATAGACTTGGCGGGAGTCTTTTTCAGTGTATTGAGCAATGAAACTTTGAACAACAAAAATATAGTTAACTTAAGGGCAAAATCATGCATTATCAAGGGTTCAAGTGATGTTTCTCTGAGTATTGATGGTGAAAAAGGGACTGGACTGCCGATCAATGTAAGATTTATACACAGTGCACTGAAAGTATTCGTGAAATAAACAAAAAGCTTTGGGTCATCGAGCCCCCTTGCTTTTTGCCGGATTTCCTTTCAGGAAATGGCTCTAAACATGTTTTTTATGGTTATTTTACAAAAAATACAAAAAAGGTTGGTTGGGGATAATGAAGGGTTTTTTAAAGAGTATCTTTTCAAGAGAATCGGTAAATACGGACAGACAGCTGGAATTAGATATAGCGAGAGGACTTGCTGTACTGTTTATGATTTTGGTTCATGTTACAGGCGAATTTTTAGATGAGAGTGCAAATGGTACTGTTTTTGCAAAAGTTGTAGATTTTTTTGGTTGTGTACCTGCAGCACCTGTATTTATGTTTCTTATGGGAGTGGGATTTATCTATTCAAAAAACCAGCACGCCGGAAAGCTTTTTAAAAGAGGAGTGCTGTTCTTTTTTCTGGGTTATGTTATGAATTTTTTCAGAGGATTCTTGCCACTTTTTATTGGAAGCCGTCTAGGCTACTATCCTTTAAATATAGATGGGCTGGAATGGTATTATTTCTTGGTAGAAGTGGATGTTTTTCAACTTGCAGGGCTTTCAATGATTTTTATTTCACTACTTAAGGCAATAAGGATAAACCTTGTTTTCTATCCGTTAATAGCTATATTTGCAGGAATAGTATCACCGTATCTGTGGGGGCTCAAAACGGGAGTTACAGCTATAGATGTATTTGCGGCAAGTGTTTTTGGGGGTACAAATTATACATTTCATCCCTTCTTCTCATGGGTATTTTATACTCTAATGGGTGCCTTTTTTGGATGGTTGCTAATAAGAACAAAAAATAAAAGACTGTTTTACTTTTACGCATCCATTATTTCAATCACAATAATAGTATTAGGATTTGTTTATTATTATCAGAAACCTGGTATTGATTTTGGAATTGTAACAGGGGATGTATATAATTATTTTCATCATGGAATACTTTCAAACTTGATTTTTGTCGCATCTATTGTCTGTTGGCTTTCATTTTGGAATTTTACGGCACATACAATACCAAAGCTTTTAAAAAGCAGATTGCTATTCTGGAGCAAAACAGTTACCATTATTTATTTTGTTCACTGGATAATTATCGGGTGGTGTTCTTTCCTTGTGTTTGATACTTTTAGCATAATCCAGACAGTCATAGCAATGTTGGTTCTGATAATTTTTACAGACAGGATAACCGATCTGTATATAAAAATCAGGGAAAGATTATCCGAATGTGAAGAGATTGACATACCTGCTGTCCGCAATATCTGATTCCATATTAAATATGATAAAGATTTTACATCATACTCCAATATAGCATGTTATTTTAATTTTTATGAGAGGTGAAATGCATGAAAAGCGGTTTGGTAAAAGAAAGAGCTGTAAAGAAAGGAAAGCAAAGTGTTAAGGGACATACCATTTTCAAACTGGAGTCATCTTCAGATTCATTTGTACATGGTTCTAGAATGCCCGAACTTATAAAAGACGAATGCCTTTTTGAGTTGTTTGAAGAGACTGCAAGACAGTATCCTGATAATAAAGCTGTTATATATGAAGGAGAGTATATAACGTATAAAGATTTAAATGCAATGGCAAATAAAATTGGATGGATGCTTCGGGAGAAAGGCGTTGTAAAAGAAGACAGGATTGCGGTATTTATGTCAAAGTCTTATGAATGCTATGCTGCAATATTAGGCATTATGAAGGCCGGTGCTTGTTATATTCCTCTTGACCCGGGATATCCGGAAGACAGGGTAAAGTATATTGTTGAAGACAGCTTTGCAAAATATGTATTGGTATCTGACGGAAAAGAGAAGGGGTTTTATCTTAAAAATACCATTGCAATCAATAGGAATATGTTAGGAAAATATCAAGGGGCAAACATATCCAGAGAAACATCGGGTGTTGGTAAGGATTCTCTCGCTTACATTATTTACACTTCTGGTTCCACTGGCAGACCAAAAGGTGTCATGATAGAGCATAAATCTGCTTGCAACCTTGTGCGTACTTCCCAGGAAATATATAAGGTTACTGAAAAAGATATTGTATATCAAGGTTTTACTTTAGCTTTTGATGCTTCGGTTGAGGAACTCTGGATGGCGTTTTTCAATGGAGCTGCACTTCTTGCACAAGATGAGAAAATGAGAAAGTCCGGTTCCGATCTTTTTAAACTTTTAAGTGAGTTCAAAGTCAGTATAGTTTCATGTGTACCTACACTTTTATCAATAATAAATGATGATATTCCGACACTTCGGCTTCTCATTTTAGGAGGGGAAGCATGCCCGGAAACGGTGGTAAAAAAGTTTAAAAAACCGGGAAGACGCATTTTAAACACTTATGGGCCCACAGAGGCTTCCGTAATTGCAACATGGTCTGAAATGAAGCCGGATAAAAAGGTTACAATAGGTAAACCCCTTCCTAATTACTCAGTGTATGTTGTCAAGGAAGATGGAGAGCTAGCAAAGGTCGGAGAGGCAGGAGAATTGCTCATTGGAGGCATTGGGCTTGCAAGAGGTTATGTAGGCAGAGAGGACTTGAATAAGGAAAAGTTTATAGAAAATACTTTTTGTGATGATCCATATGCTCAAAAGCGGTTGTACAGATCAGGTGATCTTGTTGCATTGGATGAGGAAGGAGATCTGGAGTTTCACGGAAGAATTGACGATCAGGTAAAAATAAGGGGATTTAGGATTGAGCTTTCAGAAATCGAAAATGTGGCAAATTCCTTTTCACAAGTAGAAGCCTCTGTAGTAAAGGTACACAAATTTGACGATGAGTCTGATGCAATATGCCTGTATGCAGTACCTGTGGATAAGACTTCAGGTATTGATTCGGAGAGCCTTTTTTATTTAATGAAAGAACGTCTCCCTTCGTATATGATGCCCCAGCACTTTATGATTATTGATGAGATACCTATACTTGCTAGTGGCAAAGCTGACAGGAAAAAGCTTCCGTTACCATCAGGAGGAGGCTTTTCAAACAATAAAAAAATCATTGCTCCGACAAGCAAATTAGAAGAAAAAATAGTCGAAGTATATAGCCAGGTTTTTAAAATGGATAATATATCTGTTACAGATCATTTTTTCAATGATCTTGGAGGGCATTCATTGTATGTTGCTCAGGCAGTTTCCATGCTCAGGAAGGAAAAAGAGTTTCAAAGCCTTAATATCTCGGATCTGTATGAAACACCTACAATACAAGAACTTGCTTTAAAGTTTGATAAAAAAACTGTCCTAAGTGCAAAGAATAAAAGAAAGAAAATGAAGACTTTTACCGAGACATCACCGAGGGCACATAAAATATGCGGACTTTTTCAGGCACTCAGTATATTTGTTGTGACTTTTTTAATTTGTATTCCCGCCGGATATATTGTGTATAGTATTTTTAGTGGTTATTTTAGTTTGAAGGAAGTACTTATTGCATTATCAGTCTTTGGAATACTGTATAATCCTGTTACCCTAATTTTGGCTGTAGCATCAAAATGGCTGCTGATAGGAAGGTATAAGGAGGGAAGTTACCCACTCTGGGGATTTTATTATTTTCGTTGGTGGCTGGCCAGATTGTTTCAGAGAATGTATCCTGAACATCTTATAAGTGGTACACCTTTAATGCCTTTATATTTGAGATTGATGGGAGCAAAAGTTGGTAAGGATTGTTATATCGGAACTCATCATTTCGGAGCCTTTGACCTGATATCCTTCGGAGATAACACCAGCATAGCACAGGACACCCAGGTTTTGGGCTATAGTATTGAACACGGATGTATAAATTTTGGGAAAATCACAGTGGGCAAAAATTGCTATATCGGAACGCATTCTACTTTATGCATAAATTCATCTATGAGTGATGGTTCTATGATAAAGGAGCAGTCGATGGTGCCATCGGATGTAAATATCCCAAAAGGCGAATTCTGGGCGGGTTCTCCGGCAAAACGCGATGAACGGGATGAAGATATAATCAAGCTTTCAGGAATGGAAAATGGCGTGGGAAGAGCTAAAAAGATTGTGACTTCCCTTCTACATACACTTGTTTTGGCTCTGTTTGGACTTGTATCGGCATTGATAATGTCCCAAGGCTTTGTGTTTGGCTATTTATACTACAAGTCGCCTTCTTGGATGATACTTATAAGCCCATTAACTGCGTCACTTATTGTTTTGGCAACCTGCTTGGAGATTATCCTGCTTAAACGGCTTTTTATGAACCGTATGAAACCGGGGGTATACAGCATATACTCCACATACTATGTTCGCAAATGGGCTGCTGACAACATAATGTATATAAGCCTACAAATGTTGCATACCTTGTATGCCACCTTATATACAGTTCCTTTCCTACGAGCACTTGGGGCAAAAATAGGCAAGAGGGTTGAAGTGTCAACTGTTACGCATATATCACCGGAACTTTTTGAGGTGGGTGACGGGAGTTTTTTTGCTGATGCGTCAATGGCAGGTACACCGAAAGTATACAACAATAGTGTTATGTACGAAGGCATAAAAGTAGGCTCGGGTACATTTATTGGAAACAGTGCTTTGGTGCCCATCAATACAACCATAGGTGATGATTGTCTCATAGGAGTTATGTCCATACCGCCATCTAACAGGAAAACAGAGAATGGGACATCGTGGCTTGGAACCCCGGCAATGTTCCTGCATAAAAGGGATGTAAATAAGGAGTTTTCCGACAAAACAACCTATAATCCCGGAACGCTTCTTTATATTAAAAGACTGGCAATTGAGTTTATCAGGGTAATATTGCCTACAAATATCTATGTTTTAGTTTCATATGTTATTGCGTATATATTCCATTATTTTGCTGTCAACTTTTATTTTTGGCAAACGGTATTATTAATGTCTGTTACAGCGGTTGTTTTTGAGGCTGCACTAATATTATTTGTAGCACTTCTTAAATTTTCCGTTATCGGTACATATAGACCTTGTGTCAACCCTTTATGGAGCAACTTCGTGTGGAAAACCGAATTTATAACGGGAATATATGAGAATTTATTGGGCGATCATATCCTTACACCCCTTACGGGCACGCCACTTTTACCTATTGTTATGAGGCTTTTTGGATGTAGGATAGGCAAGAGGGTTTTTCTTGATACTATCTTTATTTCTGAGTTTGATCTTGTTAAAATTGGACGTGAAGCAGCGGTTAACTATAATTCAACTATGCAGACCCATCTGTTTGAAGACAGAGTACTAAAGATGGATTATCTCACTATTGGAAACCGTGCAAGTGTTGGTAACGGAGCGGTTATATTGTATGATACATATATGGAGGAAGGGTCGAAACTTGGTAGCAGTTCCTTGCTTATGAAAGGAGAAACGCTTGAATCCTATACCCATTGGCATGGGAATCCGTCAAGCATGGCAATGTAAATTATAAGCATTTTGCTATAAATCCCTGGCTATTGTAAGCCCGGGATTTGTTTAATATAAAAAAATAAAATTTTTTTGATTACCCCTGCTGAAAATTATTATATATTTTGAATGTATATATAAAAGGGGTTGGAGAATATTGTTTTTGCAGAAGAGAGACAGCCTTAATGTAGGTACTGATGCTAAAAATCTTACTGTGATTATTGACAGAATCCAAAAGGGAGATAATGGGCTTCGTGAGAAATTTATAAAAGACTATCAACCCTTTATATTGGGTTGTGCTTCAAAGTATATGAATAAGTATGTTGAAATAGAAAATAGCGAGGAGTTCAGTGTTGCTCTTATGGCATTCAATGAGGCTATTGAATACTATAAAGGGGAAAAAGGGCGGCATTTTTTGAGCTTTGCAGAATTAGTCATTAAAAGGAGATTATCGAATTTTTCAAAGAAAGAAAGAAGAATAGCAAATACTTATCCCTTTTCTTTTTTTGATTCTTGTAAGGATAACCCTCTTGAAAATGTATTAGCTGAAAAGTCTGTGTTTATCCATAATGACAGATGTGAGGCGAGGGAAGAAATATTCATTTTCAATAAAAAACTTCAAAGGTTTGGGATAACGCTGGACGATTTGATAAAAAAGACGCCAAAGCATAGGGATTCAAAGCAAATGCTGATTAAAGTTGCCAGTATAATTGCTGAGAATGAGAATTTATACGAAAAACTGGATAGAAGAATGATGATACCTATGTCCGAATTGAAACCATTAATCAATATAAATCCTAAAACAGTGGAGAAAAACAGAAAATATGTGATCGCTGCTTGTATTGCAATTAAAAGTGATCTTGATATAATCAAAGGTTTTCTTCAGGCATACTTGGAGAGGGGGTAATTCCAATGACTGTAAAAGGTGTAATTTTGGAACTGAGAAAAAAGGAAGCAGTAATTATAAACGAGAGGTGTGAGTATGTAAAAATAAAAAGGATAAAAGGTATGGTTGTTGGCAATATGATAGAGTACGAGGTGCTTGAGCGAAAGAACATCATAAGGCACATTGTTGCCATAGCCGGCGTGGCTGCAGTTTTTGCGTTTATAATTTGCTACTGCTTTCTTTTTCAAAGTACAAGTCCTCAAGTGTATGCATATGTGAATTTAGATATAAACCCGAGTATGGAGCTTGCAATTGACCGGAATAACAATGTTATAGGATTGATTCCTTTAAATTCCGATGCAGAAGGCATAGTAAATCGCTCAAGTGTTAAGGGCATGAATATCAATGAGGCTATTTCGAGCATAATTGTAATACTAGAAGCGGAAGGATACATTGAGTATGAATCGGATAATATGATATTGTTATCGGCATCTATAATAGCTAAATCAGGAATTTCCCAAACTGAAATCCACAACAATACCCTTGAATTAAAAGGTGTGATTGATAATATAAAGGATACGATTGAAAATCATGAACGAATAAATTTTGAAGTGGAGGTTATTTATGCGAATCCTGAAATAAGAGAGGTATCTTCAGAGCTTAGTATGTCTATGGGAAGATACATGTTATTTACCAATGCTACTTCAAAGGGTGTTAATATTACAATTCATGACGCAATGAAAGCCCCATTAAGGAAATTGATTATCTATGCACTTGATGGAAATCCTGATGATTTAAATAATGCTATAGAAGACATGAATGATGAAACGGAAGAATCAAAAGTACTTTCAAATAAAGACAATGAAAATGAAAAGGGAGTAAGCAAACAGAAGGAATCAACACCAATACCTTCGCATGTTTTACCTTCTCCCACAAAAAGCACTGAGGAATCTAACAGAGGAAAAGAATCTGATGGAGTTTTGAGTGAAAATAATGATACTTATACAAATAATATAAATGCTCATGTGACACCGTCACCTTTTTCAAAGTATACAAATATTCTTAGTTCTTCTTCAGCACCCGTATCAACACCTGTATCTGCATCAATACCTGCACTGGCATCAACACATGCACCTACAGAAACCTCTGTTTCAGTCCCTATTATAGCCCATACTTTAACCCCTGCCCTAACACCATCGTTAACAGCATCTTTAAAATCTGACTCAAAGGTTGATTCTGAAGTAACTAGAAAATCCAATACGAATTCTTCTTCCCATAACAATACTCAAATAACATCATGCACTCCTACCCCTATAATTGCTCCAACAAAAAACTATACGCCTGATCCAACCGAAAATGTAGTCAGCGAAACACATGCACCTGATGCTTCCGATTGGAATGGTAAAGGTGGACCTAAAATGAAAAGAGAGAGAGAAGGTCAATGGAAGGGAAAACCAAACATACCAGGCATACCAAGTACATCAGAAACTTTAAGTCCTCCAGATGATACAAATACACCATCGTCTGAAGAGAAACCGGAAACATTTCGAAAAGGAAAGCCTAATATTCCTCAAATGGAAGAAAAGGAGGAAAAGCAGATGATACCGAATGTACCGAATGTACCCAATATACCGGATATGCCTGATGCCCTGCATAAGTTAGAGTCTGAAATACTTCCTCATAATACCAACATACCTGTGAAAGAGCCAGAAAGGTATTAGGAAAATGATATCCGTGCATTTTTGCATTTTATAAAATGATAAATATATGCGAAAAGGATTCTAAATTGAAGAATTTGGTTTATTGAGATTTAACATAAGCCTACATCAGAGGGGAAAATATTCGTAGCACCAAGCGCAAAACTTTTCTATACCACCTGACTTTATCAAACTCTTTACTGCCAATCTGCCTGCACATTTTAAGTGTATCAAGGAAATCCTTCTTCATATGGAATATGCTTTCGGTGCCATACATCCACACAGCGCACTCGAAATGCAGATAGAGACTTCGGTAGTCCATATTTATTGTACCGACTACTCCGTACTCGTCGTCCGATACATATGTTTTTGAATGAATGAAACCGGGATTGTACTCATAGATTTTTACACCATTTTCAACAAGTTCTTTATAGTAGGATCTGGTAACCTCATGAACAAACCATTTATCTGCATGAAAAGGTGTAATTATACGTATATCAACACCTGATTTTGCGGCCGAAGATAAGGCTGTAATCATTTTATTATCGATGATTAAGTATGGGGTTGTTATATAAACATACCTTCTGGCTTTGTTGATTATATTGATATAAACTGTTTCTCCGACGTCTTCACCATCTAGCGGACTGTCTGTAAAAGGCTGGACGAAACCAGAGGCATTTAAATTGTTTGAGGGGACAATGTTTTTGAATTTATTGAAATCCTCATCAGTTTTAGTAAGATAATCCCACATGGACAGGAATAATACAGTCAGGCTCCATACTGCTTCACCTTTTAGCATAACTGCAGTATCCTTCCAATGACCGTACTTGTTGACTTTGTTTATATATTCATCAGATAAATTAATCCCTCCCGTAAATCCTGTATAACCATCTATTATTGCTATTTTCCTGTGGTCACGGTTATTAAGTTTAAAAGTCAGTATGGGAACCAGAGGATTAAAAACGCAACACTTTATGCCCAGACTTTCCAGCTTTTTGTCATATTTGTACGGTAGCGTGAAAAGAGAGCCGATATCATCATATATGACCCGGACTTCTAGTCCAAGTGAGGCTTTTTCTATTAAAATATCAAGTATACTGTTCCACATAAATCCTTCTTTAATAATAAAGTACTCCAGAAATATATAGTGTTTTGCACTTTTCAGTGCCTTCTTAAGCTTTTCGAACATAAGCTCCCCATTTGGGAAATATTCAACTTCTGTATTTCTGTAAGGGGGACAAAAAGCACAATTCTGTATATACTTCGACTGGTTTGCAGCATACTCACTTTGAAGACTTATATCATCAAGAGTTGCTTGCTGAGGAGGCAAGGATTCTGTCATTTTGTTCACTATAACGTTCATCCTGAGTTTATCACGGTTACTAAGTTTATTGGTAGCAAAGAAAATATAGAACAGTACCCCGAAAATGGGAAAGAGCAATACAGGAATAATCCCCGCAATTTTATATACAGGATTGCTCTTTTGGTTTATAATCCATAATACTGCAACTATACTTAGCAGGATACTACCTCCGTAGAAGAAAACGAAATACTCGTTAAATTGCAAGATTACTTCTATTAAAACCAAAAGCTGTATTAATATTGCTATGGAGGTCAGAGTAACCCTGTGGAATAAAAATCTCTTAATAAACCTCATATCACACATCTTTTCTATATTATTTTTAATGCATCTAAAACCTTTAAGACTGATATTGTGCAGAATATCCTATTGTTTCTGTATTAAACACCGATTTATTATATATACCCTTACAAAGATTACTTATACTA
>LSQX01215999.1_pt1 | contig 17209 bp, 14 predicted proteins | sample 654561 | NCBI WGS metagenome assembly LSQX01 (sample SAMN04489861, study PRJNA283612) | anaerobic digester metagenome | isolation source: 4 biogas reactors fed with cattle manure at either 37C or 55C with and... | place: Denmark: Kongens Lyngby | collected 2014
ATATTAGACAAGAGAACTGTTCCCGCGTCTTTACGTGTCTTTAAAATAGTTCTTGACAAATAAATTATTTTTTATATAATAAAAATTAGGAGTTTACTAAAAGTAAACTAAAAGTTTAGTGTGACTTAATTTAAAAGGTCAATTTATATTCTGAATAGGATGTGTATTTGTGGAGATTGGGGCAAAAATAAAACGACTCAGAGTTACAAACCAAATGACGCAAGAAGAGTTGGCTGATCGGGCAGAGTTGTCAAAAGGTTTTATCAGCCAGATTGAAAACGATGTTACTTCTCCGTCCATTACAACATTGGTGGATATACTTAGGTGTCTTGGCACTGATTTGAAGGCTTTTTTTAGTGATTTTGAGGACAAACAAATTGTATTCAAGCAGCAGGATTATTTCACCAAAAAAGACTCTGAGCTTCAAAACACCATCGAATGGGTTGTTCCCAATGCGCACAAGCATGCAATGGAACCCATTCGCATGACCATCTTGCAAGGGGGGAAGTCACTTGAGGATCAGCCCCATGAAGGCGAAGAATTTGGTTATGTGGTGAAAGGAACCATCAATATCCACATTGGCAGTGAGTGTCATAGAGCCAAAAAAGGGGAGTCTTTTTATTTTGAGTCAACAATGAAGCATTATATAGAGAATGTTGGGAAAAGCGAGGCTCAAGTGATTTGGGTCAGTACGCCACCAACTTTTTAGGGGGAAGCCGTGGAGAGAAATGTTATTATCCGATTGGAAGATATTACAAAGAGTTTTGAAGACCAAGTGGTCTTGAAAAACCTGACTTTGGATGTGGAAAAGAATGAGTTTCTGACACTATTAGGTCCTAGTGGTTGCGGTAAGACAACAACTTTGAGGCTTATAGGCGGTTTCGAAAAGCCTGACGAGGGCATTGTCTGGCATCAAGGAAAGGACATTAGCAATGTACCACCTTACAAGAGAAACATAAATACGGTGTTTCAAAGATATGCACTTTTTCCACATTTGAATGTGAATGAAAACGTTGCCTTTGGCTTGAACATTAAGAAGATGGATAAGAGCTTGATAAAGGAGAAGGTTCAAAAGGCCCTTAAGCAGGTGAATTTGACCGGATATGAGAAACGAAGCATTGAGCAGCTTTCAGGAGGTCAACAGCAAAGGGTTGCTATTGCGAGGGCGATAGCCAATGAGCCGGAAATATTATTGCTAGATGAACCCCTTGGCGCTTTGGATTTAAAATTACGCAAGGAGATGCAATATGAATTGAAGACGCTCCAAAAAGAGCTTGGAATTACCTTTGTTTATGTTACCCATGATCAGGAAGAGGCTTTAACCATGAGTGATACGGTTGTGGTTATGAATAATGGGGTTATACAGCAGGTGGGCTCACCTGAAGATATTTATAATGAGCCAGTGAATGCTTTTGTTGCTGATTTTATAGGTGAGAGCAATATTGTAAATGGTATCATGAAAGAGGATGGTATTATTGAGATTTTTGGTCGTGTCTATGAGTGCGTGGATAAAGGTTTTGCCAACAATGAGAAGGTGGATGTTGTAGTCAGGCCTGAAGATATCAAGCTGTTGCAACCAACAGAAAAGACAGTGAACGGTGAAGTGACCTCATGCATATTTAAAGGTGTTCACTATGAGATATGTGTAATGACAGAAGGCTTCGAATGGGTGATACAAAACACTAAGAATTTTAAACCGGGTGAGCATGTAAGCATTAATGTGGACCCTTTTGATATACACATTATGAGGAAAATGCCAGAGGAGGCGGGTGCATGAATAGAAAATGGTTGGCGACCCCCTATCTGATTTGGATGGTTATTTTTATTGTTGTTCCTCTAATGATGATTTTTTATTATGCTTTTACAACCAGCGATTCACAAGGAACAAGATTGACTTTGGCACACATTATCAAGTCTTTTGACAGAGAATATATGGTTGCTCTTGGGAAATCTTTATTGTATGCGCTTGTATCCACAGTTATCTGTTTGTTATTGGCGTATCCTCTGGCATTGATTTTGGTCAAACGCAGCAAAGGTACTTCGGCCATGTTGTTTATCTTTATTTTGCCTATGTGGATGAACTTTCTGCTCAGAACCTACGCGTGGTTGTCATTGCTAGAGACCAACAATGGGCTGTTAAATACACTGTTGAGAGCTCTTCATATGCCTGTTTTAGATATTATTGGAACACCAAAGGCTGTTATACTTGGTATGGTTTATAATTTTTTGCCGTTTATGGTGTTGCCAATTTATAATGCTCTGGCTAAAATCGACAAAACCATTATGGAGGCGGCATATGATTTGGGTGCAAATGATTATGAGCGGTTGTTGAAAGTGGTCATTCCGCTAAGTATGCCTGGAGTGATGAGCGGTATAACAATGGTTTTCATGCCGGCAGTTACATCCTTTGTTATTCCAAATTTATTGGGAAGCGGCAAAGTAAACTTGATTGGCAATATGATTGAGCAACAGTTTTTGATGACCTATGATTGGGGATTTGGGGCAGCGCTTTCCTTTGTGTTGATGATTATTATCCTGATATCCATGGGGATACTGCAAAGAAATAATGAGGATATGGAAGGTGGTGCAGGTATATGGTAAAAAGGGGTGTCGAAAGACTTTATCTGGGGTTGATTATGATTTTCCTTTATGCGCCAATATTGACTTTGATGGTCTTTTCCTTCAATGACTCCAAATCAAGAGCCAAGTGGGGTGGTTTTACCTTAAAGTGGTATAAAACCATGTTGCATGACCCGGTGATTTCCAAATCCCTTTATTATACTTTGATAATTGCGCTGTTGGCATCAGTAATAGCTACGGTTATAGGTACTTTGGCGGCTATCGGTATTCATGTGATGAAAAAAAGGGCTAAATCGGTTATTTTGAATGTAACCTATCTGCCGGTTCTTAATGCAGATATTGTAACCGGGATTTCCTTTTTGCTGTTTTTTGTAGCTATTGGCTTGAAGCTTGGTTTTGCATCAATGTTGATTGCCCACATAACCTTCAATATACCCTATGTGATATTGAGCATACTGCCAAAGCTTGCCTCTATGAACAAATTCACATATGAGGCGGCATTGGACTTGGGAGCATATCCGATGGAAGCGGTATTTAAGGTGATTATTCCAGAGATAATGCCCAACATCATTACAGGGTTTTTGTTGGCGTTTACACTTTCTTTGGATGACTTTGTTATCAGTTATTTTACAACCGGAGGTGGAGTGACAAATCTGTCCATTACCATTTATACAATGACCCGCAGGGGTATAAAACCAGAAATCAATGCAGTATCAACTGTGCTGTTTTTATCCATAATGATATTGCTTTTGATTATAAATAAACGTTCTGAAAAACAGACAAAGAAGTTGGGAGGAGTAACTATATGAAAAAGACTGTAATGCTGGTGGTTGTTTTTATGCTAATATTGACTGGTTGTGTCAACAAGGCAGGGAAGGACCCCAACAAGCCATTAGCCGGAACCACCATCAATGTTTATAACTGGGGTGACTATATTGCTGAAAACACCCTTGAACTCTTTACTAAAGACACTGGCATCAAAGTGGTTTATGAGCCTTTTGATTCTAATGAAGCTATGTATGCCAAATACAAATCTGGAGCTGTGGATTACGATGTTCTGATACCATCCGATTATATGATTGAAAAATTGATTGCTGAAAATGAGCTGTTGCCTTTAAATTTTGACAATATTCCAAATGCAAAATACATTGACAGTAATTTTAAAAACCTAGATTTTGACCCGAACAATGCTTATTCTGTGCCATATATGTGGGGAACATTGGGGATTTTGTACAATACCAAAATGGTGGATGATGAAATAACCTCATGGGATATTTTGTGGGACAGCAAGTATAAGGGACAAATCATCATGATGGATTCTGTAAGGGACTCCTTTGCAGTTGCTCTTAAGAGATTGGGCTATTCTTTGAACAGCAAAAACAAGGATGAGGTGGGTGAGGCTCAAGCTGCATTAGTTGAGCAGGGTCCATTGGTTCAGGCTTATGTGATGGATCAGGTAAAAGACAAGATGATAGGTGAAGAGGCAGCATTGGCTGTGATTTACTCAGGTGAAGCTATTTTTACAGCTGATTATAATGAGGACTTGGATTATGTAACCCCTGAAGAGGGTACCAATTTGTTTTTTGATGCCATGGTTATTCCGAAAACATCAAAAAACAAAGAGGCTGCGGAGGCATTTATAAATTTTATGAATTCTCCTCAAATTGCCTTTAATAATACAGACTATATCGGCTATTCCACACCCCATACAGAGGCAAAAGCCATGTTGGACGAAGATGTACGCAACAACCCTGCGGCGTATCCTTCACAGGAAATACTCGACAGGTGTGAAGTGTTTGTTGACCTTGGTAAAGATATGACTTCCTATTATAATGAGAAATGGAACCAATTAAAAGCATCTTTCAATTAAGCCAGAAGTGAGTCAGGGGACGGTTCTCTGACTCAGGGGACGTGGGTCAGGAGTCAGGGGACGGTTCCCTCTGACTCACTCTCGCTCTCACCCTCTGGCTTAGTCCCAAATATCCAAGCTATTTCCACTATTAGAAATTGAAACATCAACAGACATATCTGATTTATCAATTACAATTTTCCAACCCCTATGTTCTCGGTATAAAGGGGTATAACCGTTATCTGAATTATCGTTTTGAAGAAGAGCTGGTACTTTTACGCCATTAACAATGTTTTCTTGTTGTAATTTAGTTGTAATTCTCTCAACCGTGGGTTTTCCATTTTCTCCAAAGGTCATACCAAAATCATTTGTTTCAGTTATGTAGTAAATAATTGCTTGTTCAATTTCATTAGCCATTGCTATATCTGCTTTTTGCTGGACATTGTTAAGTATACCTGCAAACATTGAAAAAGCAATGGTCGCAATAACGAAGGGAGCTATAACAATAGTTAAACTGTTAATAACCAGTCCAGTAATCGACAATCGCCTTTTTTCAGATTTGAGGCCTTTAATGCCGAATATAATTCCTAAAATCTGTATAAGAATTATCGGGCTTAGTAAAATACTTACCAGTGAAAGCACCAATGAAGTAACAGCAAATTTATTGCGTGCCGGGTCACCGTTTGATATTGTTTGTTGAGTCATGTTCATTTCCATTTTGAGTCCTCCTTATAGAATCATTTTCTGATTAATACTATTTCCACAATTTCCATAATTTCAGGTTTTCAATGCTGAGAATAATACAATTTGCGTGGTTAACTATATACACGAATACAATTATATATTATATATACATAGAGGTATATTAGCAATTATCCGGATGAGTCAGAGAACCGTCCCCTGACTCGCTAGCTTATGAAAGGGGGAAAGAGGATGGATATGATTGACCTGATCAGGAAATCAAAAAAAGGCGATAAGGAGGCTTTGATATCATTGGTAATGTTCAAAAAAGAAGAATATTACAGGTTGGCGTATGCCTAAAGGAGCTATTGCAGCGGTCTTTATCGCAGCTCTTATGATAGCATACAGCTTTGATGCTCTTGCACATTATGGCAAAAAGATTATTGGCTACGACAATGTCGCTTGTGGGAGTTTGAAGAGGCTGAATGATGAAGGAGCAGGACAGGAAATAAATAAGTCGGTTACTTTCAGCAACGGGATTGAGTTTACTTTAGACGGTATAATGTTTGATGACAATGAGTTGGTAGCATTTTATAGATTAAAAAGTACAGCAGGGAAGCTTGATTACACTTCACTTCATTTGTTTATGAATATAGGTGGTATCAAATCAATGGGATATCCGCAAAAAAGCGGACAGGGAAATATTGTAGATGATTACAATGTTATATTTATTATGTCTTTTGAATCGCCTGAATTTTATGAAAAGTGGATGAAACTTAATATATCAATAATTGTAGATGGCAAAAGGGAAGAGAAAAGTATAAGCTTTACTCTCGACAGAAACATGGCAATGAAAAGGACTGTTGTAAAAAAGCTGAATAAAGAAGTAAGGGTTGGGGATTACAATGTCCGGTTTGATAAATTGACAGCATCTTTACTGAGTACCTATATAAACGGAGTAATAGAGCCTTTAGCAGATGAAGCAAAGAAACCATTTAGAAGAGCATTTGCAATAGATAGTGCTGATAGGCAGCCTCATTTGGTATTCGACCTTGTAACCGACAAAGGTGAGATGGTTATTATGTATGGAGGAAACAGCAGAACTGGAAAAAACGTAATCAGTTTTTCCAACCATGGAGATGGTCTGCCGGAGGAGTTCAACACTCTTGAGATAAAGAACATAAGACTTGAGAGTCAAAGGATTATAGACAAATCCTTTGACGTATCATTTGAAACGCAGAACCTTAATGTAGATGATGAAGTTGTTTTAAAGAAGGTCTATTTTGAAGATGACATGACCTGCGTTGTTGTTTCAAGCAGAGGAGTACCTGTTATGGGTATGTTTTCAGGGGATGAACAGATGGAAATAGTGGAACCGGAATTGTATGATAGTGAAGCTGTAAGCGACAAAGCAGTTGACAGAACCTTCAGGTTTGAGGGGAAAGCTCAGGAGATGGAATTGAGGTTTAAAAATGTGGTATATTCGGTATATGCAAATGAAAATGAATCAATAAGCATTCCTGCTGAATAGTGGCTGGTAGCGTGTTCTCAAATTGCCTGTGCAAAAGGAAAATTCGAGAATCTATATTGAGTGCAATAAAGATTTTACAATGCACTTTAAGTTCATTAGGAAAGGTAAAATATAACGGAAATTAGTTTTTTCAATATAATTTTATATGCCAAAATGTAATGAAACTTAAAACTGAATCGTATTGTTATTGAAGCGCTTCAGAAAGAAGGTGGAAACTATTGAGGCTCAAAAAATGAACGAAGATTTAAAACTGTTTGGTAATATGGTTATAAGCATAGCAATGAATCATCTTAAAAATAAGGCTGATGCAGAGAATATAACACAGGAAGTGTTTTTGAAACTTTTTCTAAGTGACAAAGAGTTTAGCAGTCACGAGCATAAAAAAGCATGGCTTATACGTGTTGCAACAAATCTTTGCAAGGATTTTTTGAAATCAGCTTCCAGGCGTTATAATGTTTCGCTTGATGAGGTGGCAGAGAAACCTTGTTTTGATAATAACAGAGATGATTTGCTTGATTTTATCAGGATGTTGCCTGCAAAATATCGTAAAGTTGTATATTTGCACTATTATGAAGGTTGTACAGTAAAGAGTATTGCACGAATAATAGGGATTTCTGCAAGTAATGTGGCTGTCAGGCTTTATAGAGCACGTAAGTTATTAAAAGACCAGCTTGAAAGGAATGATTATTATGGGGAACAAAGAGTATGAGGAAACTATTATGAGCGACCAGCTTAGAATGCGTATAATCAGCTCATGTGAAAATCTTGAAAGCTTTGATGAAAAAAGCAACACAAAAGTATATAAAAAAGCAGGTAAGCACATCGTTGTTGTTGCAATGGCAGTAGTATTACTGTTGACATTCAGTGTCGGTGCGGTAAACAATTGGGATTATGCAGCTGTTTTCACACAATTGTTCGGCAATAGTGCAGAAAATGCAGCATATACTTACTCACATCCAGAAGTGGAGGTTTTGAGCAATACCTTTGAAGGATTGGATATCGTGGTTAGCGGTATAGCCGCAACAGATAACAAATTGTATGTACTTTTTGACATTACCGCAACCGATGGAACGATATTTGATACAACAGATATAGGTGATGGCGGAATATATACTACTTCACTTGGAAATGAAGTTAACCTTCATAACCCGCGCCGTTGTTCAACATACTTTTTTGGATATGACCCAGAAATTGAAACCCGAAAAGAGCTAAATGGAATGATTGATTTTGTTGCTATCAGTGGGGGAGCATCCTTCATTGATATCCCGGATGGAAATGAACTTGATAACCATATGGGAATAGCTTTATCTGAGAGTTTTAATTTATGCGATTACCCTGGTTCTGTTGTTGTGATTTCAATAAATTCAATTAAGCACAATGATGAGATTGTAAAGGAAGGTACATGGAGGGTGCAGTTTACTGTGCCAGAGCAACAGACTCAAGAGATTAATCTGGACGTAAATAAGGAAGCAAGCATGTTGCGCAATCAAGTATTTGATTACACAGACAGTAATGAATATGTTTATGACGAAGTTATAGTCAATGATGTAAAGCTTAATACTCTTATGCTTGAATTTAATTGGACATCAGATGATGGAAATTATCTGACAACGCACACTTTCCATGCCTGGATTGAAATGAAGGATGGCAGTACGGTCGGATATCCCGATATTACTAAAGCAGCATATAAGCACATGTTAATTGGAGTCGGAACTTCACGAAACACATTAACAGGTGCCCAAGGAGTTTCGAAATTCACATTATATGAGCCGATTAATGTCGATGCTGTTAAAGCTATTCACATCGGTTCTGATCTTGTTATAAGCATTGACTAATCTGAGTAAGTGAGTCAGGGGACGGTTCTCTGACTCACTTTGACTATTGATTCTGAGTCAGAGAACCGTCCCCTGACTCAATCTGAGTTAGTAGATTTAACTTTTTTGTTGTTGAATGTGCAGCTAAAACGATGTAAAATATGAAAACAAATTATTATGATTTAAAAAGGAGCACATATGAATAAATTCGGAATAATGATTATAATTGTCATTTTTCTTACAGTTACTGCATGTTCAGGTTTTGGCAATAACAGTGATAAGGACGGAAGCAAAGAGAAGGAAGCTGTAAGCATAATTGATGAAATGGGTGAAAACTCAGAAGTAAAGGGAATACACCTATATCCTGCTTTTCAAATGGAGAAAGATAAAAAAAAGTGGGGGTTTATTAATGATTCCGGAAAGTTTATAGTAGAGCCGGAATATGATTTTATCGATGAATTTAACAAAAACGGTGTAGCAGTTGCAGCGGTTGAAACAAATGAAGAAGAGGATTATCTGTTTGTCCAGAAATATAATTATAGAATAAATCTTGTCGACAGAACTGGAAATATAGTTGCAGGTCCTTTTTATACCACAAATATTTATTCTAGGAATGAAGAATTCTTGTTTTTTAATACCAAGGAGAGTAAGTCAGTAGTGTTGGATAATGGTGGAAATATAGTGTTTGAAAGTGAATACGATGTGTATGATTATGCAAATGGTATGTTCTGCTTCAAACAAAATAGCATGTCGGATACTTTATACGGTTATATGAATGATAAGGGTGAGGTTGTTATACCGGCAATTTATAAACATTGCTATCCTTTTGTAGGTGACAAGGCTTGTGTGCAACTGGATTACCGCAAACATGCTATTATAGACAAGGAAGGCAAGGTTCTCGAAGAAATTGACCAATACATAGCACTGAGAGAAACCAAAGATGGAATGAAGCCGTTCATAAATGAAACAAGAGAAAAGTGGGGGGTTAAAAATGAAGCAGGAGAAATAGTGATTAGCCCTCAATTTAAAAGCGTGTCTGACTTTCAGGAAGGGTTTGCTGTTGTTAAATGTCAGGTAGCTGAATATGAGAACTATTTCGGGCTTATTGATAAAAAAGGGAATTTTATTATGAGTCCTGAGTACATTGAAATAACTTATCTTGGTGCCAATCGTTTTTCAGCATGTAAAGGCGAATTCTACCATTCTTATTTTGGCTATTTACTGCCAAAGGCAATTTTTGACGAGCAGGGTAAGCAGTTGACGCCTTTTAAATATTTTAACCTTGAGAAATTTGATGGAGATTATGCATCCTGTAGTGATGGAAAATCTACATTTTTCATCGATAGAGAAGGAAATATTGCTGGGAATCTTCCGAAATTCGAAGGAGCCGGAATACTCAAAAAAGTTAATAATCTGATCAGGGGGAGTGTTGATAGTACTATATATTATTATTTCTCCAATGACGGAAAAGTTATATGGCAAGGTGATGAAACAATAAAACTTGATGATGGATTGGAAGTAAAAACGGTAAGATTCCAACCTGATTATTATACAGACATTTCATATCCGCAATTTTCAGGATTTTCTTCAAAAAGTGTTCAGGACAGTATTAATAATAAATTAAAAGAAGAGTTTATAGGTAATTATACAGATGATAACGGGACAGACAAACCAGTAGAAGAATTTTATGATGCATCAACTATTGATAAGAGCTTTACTGCTGAAAAGAACAGGGATTTACTTTTGGTCAGCCTTGACGCATATTTTTATCCTATTGGTGCAGCTCATGGCAGCCCATACAGCGAAAAGTACCATATTGATCTTGAAACAGGTAGGTTTTACCGATTGAAGGATCTATTCAAAAAAGATGTGTTGTATACCGATAGACTTACATCTGCTGTTAGAGAGCTGGTTCCCAAGGATTACGCAATAAATGAGAGTATAAGTTCGGAAGTGCAGCCAAATATCACAGATGACTCCCATTTTTTCATTTCAAAGGACTGTCTGACCCTTTACTTCCACCCGGGGGATATAAATGCGTATGCTGGAGGTTTTGTTTACTTTAATATACCATATGGTAAGATTATTGACTTAATTGATGTTGATGGCGAGTTTTGGAAATCTTTTGATAAGGAAATTAAGCAGAATGTAACCCAATACATTGATGTGAGCAATGAAAAAATAATAGCAAGCGTTGAAGAAGTTCTTGGTGTGTATGAGCAGAGTATAATAGATGCGATAAATGCAAATGATTTTCAGAAGGTTGAAGCCGTGCTTGAAAAGGACAGTAAACTGTATAATGACCAGAAGGAGCTTGTCGCAAGATTGAGAAGCCAGGGCATAAAAGAAAGGCTTGAGAGCTTTGATATATATGCAATAAAATACGAGTTGTACACCGACGAATACAAAATATATGTAACCGAAAATACTAGTATAAAAAGGCCTCAGAGGGATTTTGAAACAGAACAGTTTGACTGGTGCTATACGGCAAAATACGACAGGGAAGTTGGTATAACAAGGCTAATAGACATAGAGAAGTGGTGAGTCAGGGGACGGTTCTCTGACTCATTAACTCACTCTGCCCTTTGAACAGTGTTTCTGTTTATATCCAGAAGTTCTGCTATTTGCCGTACAGAGAGTGTTGATTTCGTTTTGAGCTCATATATTAATTTATTCCGTATTTGTATATTTGATTTGTCTTTAAGGGTTTCCAATTTTATATTGTTTTCAGTTAAAAAACCGTTTATAAACATACTAATTTGGTTTTCATTAAACATGGTCTTCTTTAAGGCACAATTATCATTATGTTCAATAAAACTGTCTTCATTATCCCGGCGGGAGAACTCAACAAATTGTTTCACAGCTTTTATACGGTCAGTTGAAAGCATATTGAGTAAATAATCAGTGTCAACGACATTTTTTGCGGGGGTATTTTCATCTATATATGCGTTATAGCTACTCCACTTATATCGGGATGCTTCTTTAACCAAATTTGCATTTACAGGATTATTATGAACATACCTGACTGCCGAAAGCAGGTAGTTCTCATCTTCTATTGCTTCACTTCTAAATCTATCCTGAAATAAATGCCCAATCCTTTCATATCTCCTGTTAACATAATATACGTAGCTTACATTTATCTTTTTCATTATGTCTGAAATATTTTCATTGTGTTCGTTTATAACAAGATGAACATGATTACTCATCAGGCAATACGCGTATATTGAAAATTTCTCGTCGTTATTCTTCCGAGACAGAATTTTGATAAATCTATGCCTGTCTTCGTCATCAAAAAATATGTTGTTCTTTTCATTTCCTCTAATCATTACATGATAAACGTTGCTTTGGCTTTTTGTTCTTTTTTGTCTTGGCATATACTCCCACCTTTTATGTACATTATACTCACTACACCTATTATACCTATTATGCCTATTATGCCTATTATGCCTATTATATCAATTAACTGATTCGCTGATTCGCTGATTTGGAATATGAGGCGAAGTGAGTCGAAGAACCGTCCCCTGACTCACTGACTCATTCTATCATTTGCCAAAAGATAGTGCAATAAGTCGCGGAATAGACTTTGCAGAAATTGTAAAGCTTAAAACGGTATCCATGCTCGTCTCATTTAACTTGGTACAACCATTACAACAATTAATTACTCAGTGACCGGGGTCATAAGTTAAAATGAATTTGGAGGGTATATGGTTTTGTATTAAGCTGCTCGAAAAACTTTTCATCAAGGTTTCAAATGTAACACTATTATCATCCAGTAAACAGACATAGAGAAGCCCGGTGTTTCCTTCGAATACTTTTATGTAACGATAACTGAATTCCCCGTATCCATCCCCATCATCCTCTGAAGCATGCCGGGTATTGTCTGAAACGCCGTAAAGTACCGTTCCGTCATACACTATTTTTCCTAAAACCATGCCTCCTTCAAAATAGCTGTATGTGGCTATTTCACCGGGGATGCCTTTGTTGCTGTTATCAATAAAAGTTTTTAATGTTTCATCTCCCGAAAGAAGCTTGTCATCAACAACCGTAATAAAACCGTCTTTTACTGCATCTTCCGGCTTGTAGTCGGCGGGATAGGCCGATAATTCAGTTTTTAAATAGCTGTATTGATCCATATCGGCAACCCAGATGCCTGTACGGTCTTTCTTAACAGGCTTTGTCAGAGTGATGAAAATTTTGCTCCCGTCAGTTTTCTGAAATGTAACTGAAGCTCTGTCACCGGCAATTTCAGTATCAACAATTTTTCCTTCCACGACTTGCAATTTGGAATGTATGAAGTCAAGAGCTGTTTGTTCTAGGTCAAGCCGCCACGGATAATGACCATTGTCTACCTCCCGTTGCAGGTCGGTATAAAGCAAATTAATGTTATGGGGAATAAGTTCTATTGAGTCGCTGCCAAAATTTTGCTGACTCCGCTCCCAGTCAAATGAAAGAATATCTTTAGCAATATACCCGTAGGCAGGAAAACCTCCTTTAACAGGTGCCTGCACATAATAGAACTCATTGTTCTGATCATAAATCATGTAAACCAGATCGTTTTTCTTTAATTTTATTGGTGCTGCATTGCCTTCCATATCAGCCAGCAGCAAAGTATCCTTTAGCAGAATTGCCGTTTCCTCCGTCACACCTGACCGGTTAAAAACAGTATATTGCTTTTTATTGCAGGTTTTATCATCCAATACAATTTTTATAGTGTCAACGCTACTGTCGGTTAAAAGCAAATAGCACACACTGCTATCTAATTGGACATAATGGTGGCTGATCCAGCCGTGTATGACGTATCCCTGTGTGGTAAGTTCTGTTGTAGCTTTCAGTCCGCCAAAGGATGTGCCTCCATACTCTGTACCGCTTGTTTCCTCTATGGTCAAATTTTCAATGTTGTATATAAATGATTTTTTGCTTTTTGAATATGTGCTAATGAATATCTCTGTGCCAGCACTATTTACAGTAATACGTATAACTTCTGCGCCCTGTGTGTTATAGGGGATATTCAGCTTCTCCAGGTCAAGCATACGGTGAATTGATTGGTTTTCAAGGTCGTATACAATAAGTGCATAGCTGTAATGAAGTATAACTCTTCTATCATCAGCATAATCCAGTGTTGCCATACTGGCACCGATATTCTGATTTGCAAGGGATGCCAACCGTTTCTCAGTCAGGTCAGCCTTTAATCCGGTTGTATTATCGGCGGAATTATTTTGCATTGATATGAGGAGTCCTGCCGATAAAGTACAAATCGCAAGAATTATACCTGCAAAAATTCCTTTTTTCTTTTTACTCATATCAAGTATATTGGCAATACGGCTTTTAAGACTTTTAAGACTTTTCTTACCTCCTCCGAAATAGGTAGAGAGCGCAGTTGATTTTTCTCTATGAGTGGAATTCAATATTGTAGCCGAGTAGGTCTTTCTAAAGGCCATATCCTTATTTTTTACTACAATGTTGTCACAGGATAGCTCCAAATCAATATTTGCGTAATGCACCATTGCATAAACAAAAGGGTTAAACCAATGAAGTGAGTTCACAATAACTAAAAGTAGCTTATACCACAAATCTCCCCGTTTGAAATGAGTTATTTCGTGGCTTAATATTACGTTTAGTTCTTCATGTGTGTATGATGCATCGGGTATTAAAATGACAGGTCTAAAAAAACCCACCAGCATAGGGGTTGCAATTCTTCTGCACTTCATCACCGTTAGCCGGGATGAAATGTTTGAGGGAACACACGATTTTTTGATTCTTATAATAAAAATCATATAACTGATAACATGATAAAGAAAAAATGTAGCAACTCCTACAGACCAAATAATTAACAACAATTCATGTATTGAAACACTCTTACCTTTGTCGGCAAGGGCGTAGTTGACCGGCTTGTAGCCAGTTGGAGAGTGAATCTGATGGTTCGGCATTTCGAAAATACCGTCCGTAACTGAAGACGGAAGACCACTATTATTTCCTATTACGACGGTTGTTGGAGCGGGCAGTTGAACAGGCGCATCCGGCAGACTTATTTCAAAAGGGAATACCAGGCGCAGAGCCACAAAAAGCCATGCAAAATAACACCAAGAGGCTGAATAATGCTTATTTATAAAAGGCGAAACTATGATCAGAATCAAAATTATTGCAGACATTGCAAGTGATACGCTAAAAATACTGTAAAACATTTTATTCAGCCTCCTCAATAAAGCGTTTTAGTTCCTTTAGATCCTCTTTTGAAATGCTTTGACTGTTATACAGGGTGGCTACCAGCTTCTTAACGGAATTATTATACATCTTCTCTAAAAAAGATTTACTTGCATGTTCCAGATATTCGCATTTCGAAATTATTGGTGTGTACAGATTAATCTTTCCACGTTTTTCAAGCCTTAAAAAACCTCTGTCCACAAGCCTGGATAAAAAGTTTAAAACAGTAGTTCGTTCCCAACTTTTTCTGCCTTCCAGCCGGTTCATAATTTGTTCACTTGTGGCGTTTTCACCCAAGTCCCAAACAATCATTATTATTTCAAGCTCTGCTTCGGGAAGTTTTGCAATTTTATTCATAATGGTTCACCTCGTTTTGCATTTGTCGAAATATAAGTATATTTTACATTTGTCGAATATGATTGTCAAGTGTTTTATTGTCTAGTGAGTCAGAGAACCGTCCCCTGACTCACTGACTCGTTGAATTTAAACTTCTGTATAAGACCTGAGGGCGTTATTGGCTTTGAGAGTGCTTATAAAGGTCTGTACTGTATAGGGGTCAAACTGCGTACCTGCATTGCTTTCCAGCTCAGCTAATACAGCATCAACCTTCATGCCTTTTCTATATGGTCTGTCGGACAACATTGCATCAAAGGCATCGGCTACGCATAAAATTCTGGCTTCGAGGGGTATATCATTGCCTTTGATTCCACTTGGATATCCTTTGCCATCATACCTTTCATGGTGGTGTTTGATTGTATCTATCAATTGGTCAATACTTGAAAGGGGCTCTAAAATATCGACACTATAACCCGGATGCTTTTGGAGCATATATAGATCTTCTTCAGACAGTGGTTCACTCTTATTGAGTACCGACTCGGGGATTTCTACTTTGCCGATATCATGCAGCAAAGAAGCAATTTTAAGAAGCTTGATTCTCTCGCCTCTAAGCCCCATTGCCCTGCCTATCATAACTGCATAATCCATAACACGTTCCGAATGCCCCAAAGTATATTTGTCTTTTGCAGATACAGTACCTAAAAGTGCTCTTAGACCTCCTAATAGTTGCTCGTCCGAGTCGAAGAAAAACTTGATATCTTCAAAAATGTCCCGATAAAGCTGTATGTTGTTTCTACCCATATTTTTTGCCTGATAAAGCGCGCTGTCTGCCTGCATAATCAAATCATCCTTGTTCTTGGCAAGGTCAGGGTATATTGAGTACCCAGCCGAAATAGTAATCTTGTCAGGCAACGAAAAACAATCATCCAATTGTGATATTTTAGAAAAAGACTTTCTTATGCATTCAATAACGGATAGAATATTTTCAGGAGTTGCATCTGGTAATAATATGGCAAATTCATCGCCACCATATCTGCAAACAATATCCTGCTCCCTTGTTTGAGACATAAATATTTCAGATGTTTTTGAAAGCAGTATATCTCCAGCTTTATGCCCGTATTTGTCATTAAACTTTTTAAAGTTATCAAGGTCGATCATCAGCATTCCTAAAGTACTGTTTTTTTCATTTGATTTTGCAATTTCTTCTTCAAGCTTCGATTGAAAATATCTATGGTTATATAAGCCGGTTACTCCATCAATATTTGCAAGCCATTCCAACCTTTTGATGTTTTTTCTGCTCTGTTCGGATGTATAAGCAATCATGACCGAGGCCACCATAAGAGCTACTCTGTTAGCCGATAAGGAGAAAAGCATACCTGAAGTGCTTTTTGTTATCTCAACCAGTTTGTAATATAAGTACATCGATTCTTGTGCTACAACAGCAGATATACGCTGTGACATAATGAACATATTGACAGCAGCCATACCATTAGTAAACAGGCAAAAAACCATCCCTAAATAACCAAAACGGTAAGATATAAATGCTGAAAGTCCTATTTCTATAATTCCCAGCAATGCTTTTCCACGTATTGGCAATAAATCGAGAGCCTGTATTATAGTAATAAAAATGTGAACAGCAATAAGAATAAAGAAAAGAGGGGAAACTCTTTCTTTTAGCGCAGATAATAGTTTTAACCTTAGATCAGGTTTATGTAGTGTTATAGTTTTGCTATTTGTATTAAATGCATTATTCACCATCGTGGGCTTCCTTCTCTTTTGGTTTCGAGTGCATAAAATTATTTTTCCGAAAAAAACAGTGTAAAACTCTTAATTTGCAAAAGCCATTGGAATTATTCGACTGTTTTTTCCTTGAGATAAATATATCATACACTAAAAAAAGTACAATTTAAAGTAAAAATTAATCTTTTGGCGGTTTTCTTCTTATAATTATTTGCTTTATAATAATAATGGTTAAAATGTATGATGTTACACATTTTAACAAACTATAATATAACTTTTTATAATGCGCATGAAATATGCGCTTCCATGTATTGCAAATCAGCAAAATAGGTCTATATGTTCAATGAGATAGGACTAAGCATTCAATCTGTTTTCGTACTTATAACTAATTGAATTCAAGATAAAATTTCTGTATAATAAAACTATTATTATATTTAATTATGTTTTATAACAAATTCTGTTGTAATCATATCATAA
>LSQX01166425.1_pt1 | contig 17205 bp, 12 predicted proteins | sample 654561 | NCBI WGS metagenome assembly LSQX01 (sample SAMN04489861, study PRJNA283612) | anaerobic digester metagenome | isolation source: 4 biogas reactors fed with cattle manure at either 37C or 55C with and... | place: Denmark: Kongens Lyngby | collected 2014
CGTATCTTCCTCTACAGCGCCCTCCCGCTGAAGGAGCCCATCGCCTGGGCAGGCCCAATCGTGATGAACAGACGCGAAGAGCTCTCACTGGCTCGAGAGGAGCTCTCCAATGGAACCTTCATCAAGCACGGGTGATCAGAGGCCCTTCACCAAAGCCCTGCCTTTATCAGTCAAACGGTAACGCTGGAGCGGACTGGTCGGCTTATCGGCCACGGTCCGCTCGATGAACCCCTCCTCCAAGAGCGGCAGCAGATATCGCTGGGTGTTCTTTGTCTGTGATGATATGCCGAGGCTGCTCATCAATTCTTCCTTGCTCGCATCACCTCGCATCAGATGGATCAACAACCTGGCCTGGCGCTCATCACCTTGGTTACCAGCTTGGTTACTCATGGCATTTGCGATAGCTCGGAGCGTGGTCATCCGCCCCGTTTCCCGTACTTCAAAGCCATTCGCGCTCTCTACGAACGCGCTGTGTATCTCGATGGTCAGGGAAAAGTATGACCGCTCTTCATCGGTATCAATGATTGGGGGCGGTGACCCATTGAGTTCAAGAGCTCGATGGATCAAGGCGAGTCCGGTCGAACGTGCCTCAGCCAAATCCATCTCCTTGAGAAAATCCCCGAGACGCCGATTGCGATACCGCATCGCCACGGCTCTTCCAGATTGGAGGTCTGCAAGGGGAATCGAGCGGTCTGGGCCCCCGCAGTTGTAGATCCTGATCCGATGGGGCTCGATCCTGATGGTCACCGGCTCATGTTCGTCATACCGACGGTGATAGATTGCATTTACCAATGCCTCCTCGATGACGTCGAATGGGTAGTTGAAGACTCGACTCGCCTCGGCTACCTGGTCGATCTTCGTGACTTTCTCAACAATCACGTTCGAACGCACATAGTCGAGCGCCTGCATGAGCTGTACGTGCATCGGCCCTGAAAATTGGGTTTCATCGAACGTTCGTGCATAGGAACGCTCACTGAAGTGCACAACTTCAATATAGGAGTAGGGAAAGAACGCCTGCGGCTCATCACAGAAGAGCATCAGCGCGACATTTCGGATTCGATCGCCTTCGATCAGGTTCAAATGGGACAAGAGCTGCTGGGGCGAATATCGTCCCACCTCTTGAAAGAGCTTGCTCTTTGACTTCCGTAGATACTCCTGGATGTAGAGGAGATTTATATCGCGGACGGTGGCATACGGATGCAGGCGATCGTCAAAGGGTATTTGTTGGGATACTGAAACCAGGTTTTGCAGGTCGCGCCCCCGCGCCTCGATGGTGGATGCATACCGCCTGATGTATGAACAGTACTTTTTCTTCTTGGCTGTTACGAACGTGGGGACCTCATAGGGGCGCTCAAGACCACCATATGCCCAAATGGAGAGAACCTGCCTGCCATCCACCTCCTCGATGGTGACTCGTGGCGCGTAGGCCGGGGTGATGAGGGCATTGAAACCGATCATCTCGCGCTGTATGACCGCAAGCTGTGTATCGCTCAACCCACGTGGTGGCCGTACAGCCATCCCGTCGCTCTCCTCTATACCCACGAGGATGTATCCCCCGCCGATATTGTCGACATCATTTGCGAACGCGCAGATGCTGCGGTAGATGGAGTCGGGATTCCACCCCGCCTTGAACTCAATCCGAGACGATTCGATTCTCTGGTCGTTGAGCAGCTCTTCAACGCCGACCATATCTCCCTCCCCTTCCCTGCTTCCAGTACAGTATACCCGGTATGAACACCATCTGATATCCCCCATTTAGGGGAGATCGAGCGTTGTAGACTTTCACCATATGAGCTTCTCTGTTGGCACCTAGGAGAGGCCATGGTCAGGGTGGAGGAAGCTACCAAAATGGGCAGAGTGCCATCAAGGCCCTCGACCGGGGAAGCCTCTCGATTATCTTTTGGTCATTCGAAGAACATTTCTTTGTGGAATCATCACGTTCCTTCCCGCAGGATATCCAGATATTCCTTGTACCTGAAGGTTCCATTCCTCCTCTCTCCACCAGATTGCACCAAGATACCGATGTCGATCAGGCGATTGACCGAACTTGCCATGGTATTGAACGAAAGGCCCAATGACCGGGCAGTGCCCTTGAGCTTCATGACGGGATTGCGTGCGAGGTACGAGAACCGCTGAAGAGCCGTACGCCTTTCACGCCCCAACCCCTCTCTTCGCGCCACATGTTCATCGTGGAGTTGAGAGAGGAGCATCGTTTTCTCATAGGCATCCTCTGCCGATTCAGAGAGCGCCCTCAAGAAAAATTTGATCCATACTCTCCACTGGTCACACCAGAGTCAATCGATCAGAGTACTCCATCCTGTCCTTCTTCAAAAAATAGGAGATGGAGAGGGCAGGAGTATTCAAGCATTTCTGCTGTAGCAGGAACAGGATGATCAACAAACGTCCTATGCACCCATTCCCATCGAGGGGCGGGTGAATGGTCTCGAATTGGTACTGAATCAAAGCGGCTCGGACAGTACATCGAGGGTGTCGGGAGCATGAAGGTACTTCTCCAGGTCGGACATTGCACTACCCATGTCATCGGGATGAGAGGGTATGAATCGCACCTTGTTCAAGGAACCCCCCTCCCCTCCAATCCAATTCTGTGAGGTGCAAAATTCTCCTGCGCTTTTCTCCTGTCTTCGCACTCCTTTCATCAATACTGCATGAGTGTCCCTGCTCAAATAATTACACAGTGGCAACGCAAACAAGCGATTGATCGCATAATCGGTAGCCGTGATAGAGTTGATGACATCCGCAACACCCCGGTTCGCGTTCGCCTCCACGTTCGGATCGAGTACATCCTCCAACGTACATTGCTTACCCTCTATCTGGGACGACATCAAGGCTTCCGTGCGGACACACATTGGCACAAACAAGGCACTATGGGCGATCAACGATGGAATGCTCTCCAATTTTGCAATCCACGTGTGTGCTGGACCAACAAACGCATCATCTCATCGTCGGTAATGACCGCAGGGCGGGGAGGAAGTGGAGAAGGAAGGAACGACTGGTATGCCATTTCCCCATGCAGTTGTGATGTGAACGATCCTGCCCTGTTCCCCATGGCCCGCCTCCTCTCCCCGGTACATTGAAATACCACCCCAACCTTAGCATGCTGATTTCAATATGTAAATCTAATTTGAAATAACAAAGAAAATCCATGGGAGTTATTTCAAGATAGCCGTACGATCAATGGACGGAACATCACTGCTGATCAACGCTTCGCTCATCCGTATACGTTCACCGCCATGATGGAAGTATCGCTCTGGGTGGCCGAGGCCATCTCTGCGAAAACACTGTCGGCAGCCTCCTAGCTGATGATATCTCCTTCACTGGTGATTACTCGATTTAGTCAGTAACCTAGCAAAATAGGTCTTTGACAAAAACCATCTCTGCTTTTGGCTCCCAAGGTCTTGCAGCGTCGATATCGATGATTCGGCCTCCGCGAAGCCTTTCGCGATCCTTGCCAGGATCGTTGTCACGCGCACCATATCCATGATAGCCGATAGATCCATCATAGCCCATGTGAATGCCGCAGTAGGTGCCATCGAAGGTGTTGATATGATCATGGCCGCAGAACATGGCCTTTACGTCGCCGCGCTGAAGAGCAGCTGCAAAGAGGCCGGAATTCACTTCCGATGCGCTAACCTTCTCATTGTATTCACCCTTCATATGGGTTCTGGAAGCATTGTTGACTATTGCATTGAACTCGGCAAGCGGAATATGAAAAAGCATCATTGAAGGTATCTTGCGCTTGTATCGGCTCTCAAGGGCTTTTGACTGGCTGAAGTACCACATGACCTGCTCAAAACGAATGAAATCGGAGTCGGAGTTTGAAGCCAGCCTGGAGGGCATCAGGAGATCCCAGTACAGGTCTCCATCATAATCTAGCTTGCTTGTCTGATTCTTAAGGTCCTGCTGGGAATCCAGAGCCCAGATGCCGAACATCGGCTCATCGTCTTTTCCGACTATGGGCAGGAAGTAGTTGCCGATTCCTGGGATATCCTTGGGACCTGCCTGGGATAGGCAGTGAGGGTGCTTTTCATAAAGGCCTTGCTGGAAGGACTTGGAAAGAAGCGGTGTGCTGTCATGGTTGCCAAATACATGGGCCCAAGGAAGATTGCGGCTCTCCATTGGGTTGCCTATCTGGTCTATGAGGAGCCTGCATTGCTCCTCTGTGCTGTGACCGGCAATGTTGTCGCCAAGCAGAAACACAAAATCGGGCTTGGTACGGTCTATTAGGAGCTCCATGGCCTCGATGGTCCTATCTCCAGTATCGGGGGCATGGTGGGCATCGCTTAGTAAAAGCGCTCGGAATCTGCCCTCTTCATTGAATCTCAGCTCTAGCTTCTTGTTCATGATCTCTTGATCCTCCTAGTACCTGATCTCTGATACCTTAAGCATCTGGTCAAAGAGCCTTCTTGCATCCTTTAGCGAAAGCCTGACAAGTGGATCGGACACAAAGGCCTGGAAAAGTTTTTGCTCATCGTTTTCCCACATTGCATCTAGTACCAGGTTCTGCTCATCGCTGACACTTCGTATCATATGCTGCAGCGCCTCTGAAGGCAGGGATGCAGGCAGAGGGTATATACCGCTTGCGCAAATGAATGCATTGGTCTCTGCAATGGCTCCCTGTGCGAGATACGGAGCCTGGCCAAGATTGGGGAAGTTTATGTTGGTCATTAGACTGCTGCCTCCCAAGAGAGCCTTCATTATGGCTACCCCTTCCTCATCAGAGCGGCCCATGTTCAGCTCAGCATCTGTGAACTTGAGGTCCTTCTTCCTGGAAGCTTCCCTTATTCGCCACTTATAAGGCGTTCGGGGTATGCCGTAGCTGGCGATGTTCTCCTCGCTTGTAAGAAAGAAGGGCACGAATTCACATAGATGCCTGTCGCCTGCAGTCCCAAGGGCTTCGAAGTCTCGCAAGAAGGCCATTGCAACAAGGTGGTCGCACTCGAACCACTTCTCGCTCCTCCTTCTTTGTTCAGCGAGGCTTGAATGATCCTCAAGGAAGAAAGGATCCCTTGAATGTTCTTTCAGCCTTGGCATAAGGTCGATTCCATTCCAGCTTGCCTTGGCTGCGAAGGTGAAATGGTTGATTCCGGTTATATCTAGATGGATGTCCCTTCTCTCTGCAAGAGGTGCATCGAACCACTTCTCAACAAGGCCTGCAATATATCTCTGCGTGCCAAAAACCTCATGGCAGCACCCAAAGGCCTTTATTGAGCCAAAGCCTCTATATAGAGCAGCTGTGCACACCGTCATAGGGTTGGTGTAGTTGACAACCCATGCTTCTGGGCAGTGCTTCTCAATATGCCTGGCAAAGTCGAAGAATAGAGGTAGAGCCCTTCTGGCTCTCATTATTCCTCCTGGCCCGGTAGTGTCGCCTACAGTCTGAAGAATTCCATATTGCTCGGGCAGGACAAGGTCGCCATAACGGCATTCTGTGAGTCCTGGCTCTATGGATATGATGACAAAGCACGCCCCATCGAGGGCTTTTCCAAGATTAGGCTCGGCCTTGCATTTAATGCGGCCTTGGCAGCCGGCAAGGGTGAAGATGCGCTTTGCCACCTCAGCATTGTCTAGGCTGGCCTTGTGGTCTATGTCGTATAGGTTCAGCTCGCCTTCAAAGCTTTCGTCCAAGGCGAGGTCTCTCATGAAGGTTATCGCCCAGTTGCGGCTTCCTCCTCCGATTATGGTTATCTTTCTCATGTCCTCTCCATTATGCAGGCTTTGTTGGCAAAACTCAGCCTCGCAGGCAACTGCGAGGCTGATGATTGATGATGTTCAGAAGCTCATCACTTCTTGTTGGCATCGTACCAGGCCGCGCGCTCGTCAAGAACCTCGTTGAGGTGGTTCTCGACCATCTTCTGCCAGGATTCATTCCAGACCTTCTCAAATTGGCCTTTTGGGGCGTTCATGACCTTGAATGCAAACTCGCATATCAATGACTGGAGAAGCGGTACGTACTGGTCTGATGGAAGTGCAGACTCAATCTTCAATGTGTCATAGTATCCAGCTGGGTTCTTGTTGATTCTGTACTCTTCATCGAAGAAGGCTCTTGGCACAGTGGGGTACTTGACGACGCTCTGGTCAACGGCACCCTTCTGTCCCCAGTTGAGTGAGGTATAGAGCATGTTTAGGTCGCTGGTGTCTGGTGAATAGCCTTGCTTCTGAAGCTCAGTAGCAGTTGCTATGAGCACTGGGATGCCGTCTTCATTAAGCTGTGAGCCGACTCCGACCACATGGAAGGCGAGGTCAATTGCGTTTTCCTTAACGGACATGAAGTTCAGGTACTTCATGATGGCATCCATCTTCTTCTCAGCTGTCTTTGGAACATAGACGTAGTTTGCGAGAGCTCCAGAGGATGGGACGATATAATCTCCATCTGCATTCTCAAGGCAGTCGCATGGCCACAGCATATAGCTTGGGTCAGTCCCGAACGGGGTCAGTGCTGGATCTTCGGCCTTGCCATAAAGCAAGAAACCGATCTTGCCGTTAGCCTGAGCCTGCTTGAACTTGGTCTCATCTGTATCGATTGCAAAGTCTGGAGGGATGATTCCATCAAGAACAAACTGGTTGAGCTGTCTGAAGCCTTCCTTTGAACCTGGCTTGAGAACGTTTGTGAAGGTCGGCTCATAGATGTAGTTGTCCCTCTCGTTGGCTCTGCTGGTATAGGAGAGCACGAAGTTGAAGAAGCAAGCATCAGTGACCTTTCCGCCGAATGCGTAAGGGATGATGTCTGGATAGTTGGCCTTCACCTTGTAGAGGTAGTCAATCAGCTCTCCTCTTGTTGTTGGGATAGCGATTCCCATGGCATCACACAGATCCTTACGGATGTACTGCTGATGGCCTCTTGTGCCTGTACCGTACATGCGAGGCAGTGCATAGATGTTGCCATCAAAGGTGCAGTAGGAAAGAGGAACACCCTCAATCATCTTCAGAAAACCAGGATCAAGGCGATCGATATAATCATTGAGGGCAACAAGCCCACCTTGCTTGCCATAGGTTGAGACTCTTTCGCGGTCATACGTCATGATCACATCTGGAGCATCGCCTGCGGCCAGAAGAGAGTTGACAGTGTTGTCTGATCCGCTTCGTGCGACTGGCACATAGGTCACATGAACGCCTTCCTTCTCAAGGATTGAGTTTATCCACCTGGTATCCAGGTTGTCTGTTGTGGTGTAGCCATTTCCAAGCTCCTTGCCTCTCTCATAGACCATGACTCTTATATCAACGATCTCGTTTGAAGCTGACCTTGAAGTCTGTTCAACAGCGGCTTGTGCGAAAACCATTGTCATCGCAACAAGAAGGATGCTAAATACTACGATTCCTTTCTTCATCTTTCATTCACCGGTCTCTACCGGCCCTCCTTAATTTATTCATCAACCGTATCCATGGTGGTGTACCTCACCATTCCATAGACTGGATCATGAACCCAAATGATCTGCTTGTCCCTTTTTACGGAGCAGGTCTTCATTGCCTTGACGAAGTCATCAAAGCTCATTGAATCATCAAGCCTGACATACCAGGTGTTCCAAAGCCCAGGTGAGCGTAGCTCCATGTCACAGAGCAAGGGCTGGCTAGGTATCTCGAGGCCATTGTCAGCATGGACAAACACGTTGACTCCATCGCGGCGCAAGAACAGGTCGCACTTCTCCAGGACTTGCTTCTCAAACCTGTTTCTAAAGCATATGAGGTGTGTGTAGCCTATCTCCGATTTGGCCTGGACCTTTTCGGAGAAGCGATAGGACACAACTGCAGAGGCAAGGCATTGCGATACCATGGGCGTGTAGCCGTTGCCATTGAAATAACCAGGCCGCCTAGTGCCAAATAGCACGCCCTCTCCTGGATGGTTTATCCACATCCGTCCACCTTCGTCTCCGACCATGATGTCCAGCAGATGCTCCTGGGATCCTATCTTGCCGGAAAGAGGGGACACTGAGGATCCTATGAAGTAGCTTGAGGTCTTGACGATGGTTGTCTGGACATTCGCCACGCCTTGGACTAAGCGCTCGGACAATGGCTCCTTCTTGTTCCAGAGAGCTTTCTCTCGTATGCTTGCTGGGCTTTCATATGGACAAAGGGCATAGAGGGTTGGCCTGTAGGCTAAGGGGCTGAATTCTGTTCCCCAGGCAAAGTAGCAGAATGCGTTTGCCTGGAGGCAGGTTGGAGACAGCAGGTCGTCTGGATAGGCTCTTCCGTTGGCTCCAAGAAGCATGCCCTTGTGGCATTGCAGCGCAAGAAGCTCGAAGGTCATGTCAAAGGCCCTTATGCAGAGGCTCTCAATCTCCTGATCATGGGAGAACATAAGCAGCGTTGCATAGCCAAGCATGTCAACTGGAATGTAGTTGACTGAGCTGTATTCGTTATAGCCATAGGCAAAGAGGGAGGAAAACCAAGCCTTGATAAGAGCTCTTGCCTTGCTGGAGTGCTGACGGCCAGTCATGCCGCTGTTTACAAAGATCTCGTCTGGGAACAGAGATCCGGCAATAAATTCACATGCATGGAAGGCAAGGGCGTGATTCTCGCTGAAGAACCACATGACATCGTTTCCAGGCTCATCGAACCAGTAGCGGTAATTAATCATCAAGGCCTTGAATCGGTCGATAAGCTCCTTGGGCAGTATGTCCTGCCCAAGAGCGTACATCCAGATGATCTCTGTCATTCTAAAATCGGAACAGTCTGCTCTTCTTTCAATGCGCTCCATTGAATCCAGCACCTGCTTCTTGCACTTCTCAAAGAGGTTGACGTGCCTTGATAGCCCTGCTATGAACAAGGCTGGGGAAGGGTCGCCCTTCTCCAAAAGAGTGTCGATGTAGAGCTTCTTTCTCGCCTTCTCCGAGGCTGGGATGTTGACAACCGGCTTCTGGGTCGAGAAGCGATAGAATGTTCTCCTTAAGGCTAGCTGTCCCAGGCAGGCTTCAACGCTCATGAAGCGCTTGGACCAGCGATGCAAGGAAGAGACTGCCCTTGAGCCTCTGGGTATCTCCAGAATATCTGTGAAGGAGGATCCATCGTTGACCTTCAGAGAGATATCCTTATCAGCTGGGCTGAAGGTGAACTCAAGCCCGGCATCGCTCTCCGTCATCTCGATGGAGGCTGCAAAGGCTCCGAGTGCCTGGAAGGACTTCTCATCATCATCTATAGGCAGGCTAACCTCAAGGTCCGTGCCTAGATTGCACAGCCCAAAGCAAAGCATTGTGTTTCGCTCACCTATGTCATTGCAGCCGATGACCAGCTCGTTGACTCCTTCTGCAAGGTCTATAGAGCAGGGGTTCTGCATCTCGATGTTGGTTGAGCATGATGGGAAAGCAAAGGCTTCCTTCTTGTTCACCCAGGCTTTCACAGATCCGTATGAGACAACGACAAGGGGCAGGGACTGGGCCTTGGTGCTGTGTATGAAGCACCTTGCATAGAACGTTGAGTCAGTGGGGTAGTCATAGAAGCTGGAATAGTCAACCCTGGCTGATTCTTGGAGCAACATAAGCCTGTCAAAGGCGACATGCTCAGGATAAGGGCTTTTCATGAATCGTCCTTCATCTACAAAATGCCTCTTGATTGGGGATACTTGTCCAAAGCCGTTGATCTCTTCGGAGCTTATTCCCATGTAGTAGAAGGGGAAAGGCCAGGTCTCCATCCTGTCATGGTAAATCACGTCGATTGGCTTTGTGCATTGCCAGGAGGTGAACCATTGTCCTTTGTGTATGACTGTCTTCATGATCACTCCTTAACCCCGCCGATCATTACGCCTTTGCGGAAGTACTTCTGGACGAAGGGGTAGAGGATAAGCATGGGAAGCATTGTAAAGACTATGCAGGCGGCCTTGAAGTTTTCAGGCGTAACAGTCTGCTCAATTCCCTCCTCATATGGGATGTATATGGTATCGAGCATAAGCTTGAGCTTGTATTGAAGCGTGTAGAACTTGGGGTTCTGTATGTAGAGGATGATGTCGCTGACACCATTCCATCTATTAACGGCATAGAAAAGAGAGAGTGTGAGTATAGCGGCCTTTGACAATGGAAGGACTATCTTTACCAGGGTCCCAAGCTCGCTGCATCCGTCCATGCAGGCTGCATCAAACAGGCTTTGGTTAATGCTCATGAAGAACGAGCGGAGGATGATCAGGTTGAAGGCCGTGACCAGCCCTGGAATAACAAGGACCCAGAACCTGTTGATCAAGGCAAGGGACTTGTTGAGAAGGTAGTCTGGAATCATTCCAGCGCTGAAGTACATTGTTATTGTTATCAGCAGCATGAAGAAGTTTCTTCCGGGCAGATCCCTCTTGGAGAGTGGATAAGCGGCCAGGATAGTGAATATCATTGAAAGAGCCATCTTCACAAGCATCAGGAAGAAGGAGAAGAAGAACGCCCTTATCATGCTGGAATCAGTGAATACCATGTGATAGGCATCAGTGGAGAAATCCACAGGCCAGAACCGGACCTTGCCCATGGCGATCGCATCCTTTCCGCTCATAGAGGTAGCAATGATGTTGATTATAGGCAGAAGAACCAAGGCACATATGAAGCCGAAGAACAGCATCAAGAATATCTGGAAAGGGCTCCATTTCTTGTCATATACATTGGCCATCAGAAAAGTCCCTCCTCTCCAAGCTTCTTGGCGATGCTGTTCACAAGAAGCACCATTATCAAGCCCACAATCGACTGAAATAGACCCACGGCTGTGGCAAAGTCATATCTGCCTGCCTGAAGGCCCATGCGATAGGTGTAGAGGCTTATCACAGAAGAGGCATCTTCGACCATGACATTGCCCATGAAGTAGGGCTTCTCAAAGCCAATGGAAATGATCTTTCCCATATTCATGATGAGCATTGTCACAATCGTGGGCCTTATCTGTGGAAGAGTCACATGCCATATGCGGCAGAACCTGCCTGCTCCGTCAATGTATGCTGCATCGTAAAGCTCCTTGTTGATGCCACTGATGGCTGCAAGGTAGACTATCATTCCATAGCCGGCTCCGCTCCATACAGAGGAGATCCAATAGGTGACTCTCCAGACGCCTGGGCTTGTCAAGAACGGAACAACCTTGCCTCCAAAGACCTTCATCAGCATGTTGTTTATCACTCCAGAAGGTGCAAAGACCTGGTAGATTATGCCCGCTATGATGACAGTGGATAAAAAGTGAGGCAGATACATGATCCGCTCAACCGACTTGCTGAATGGCTCGTTGTTGAGCTCGTTGAGAAGCACCGCAAGGAAGATGGGTATGGGGAAGGTGAAGAGCAGCTCTCCAAGGTTCAGAATCAGGGTGTTCCTGAGAGCCTGGAAGAAGCCAGGGGTGCCAAACAGCTGCTGAAAATGCTTCAGGCCAACCCATTCGCTCATAAATAGTCCCTTGAATATGTTGTAGTCCTTGAAAGCTGCAGAGATTCCATACAACGGGCCATACTTGAATATCAGAAAGTATGCCATTGGGAATGCCAGCATGACATACAGCGGTAAGTATTTTTTCATTCGCGGAATCGTCAGCTTTCTCTTCATCATTCAATTCCTTCGTTTTTGCTTGCCTGGCTCTCGATGATTGCCAGCATAGCAAGTCCTTGCCCATATTGCATGGGCTTGATAGGAACATTTTTGTAGGATTCCAGCGATAGGCTTGCATTGGTCCCATAGGAGACGTGCTGCAAGATGCCATTGTCATCAATCTCGTTCAGGATGGCATTGAGCGCCTTTTTTGCCGTAGGCAGGTAGGATATGGGTACATAGCCCTTCCTTATGGCCTTGAGCATTCCTGCACAGAAGCCTGCTGAGGCGGATGATTCAAGGTATGAAGTAGGGTCGTCGATGAGGGTGTGCCAAAGTCCGCTTTCGTCCTGAAAGCCTGCCAAGGCTTTGATCTGCTGTCCAAGAGCCTCGATCAGCAAACGCTTAATAGGGCCTTCGGATTGAAGGATCTCCAGAAATTCAGGTATGAACACTGTAACCCAGCAATTGCCTCGTCCCCAAAGAGCTCCGGCGTAATTGTCACGACGGTCAAAGTTCCAGGCATGAAACCAAAGGCCCGTCTTGCGATCTACTAGATATTTGAGGTGAAGCATGGCTTGGTAGGAGGCTTCGTCAACCCAGCTTGGCTCATTGAAAAGCTTTCCAGCCTTGGCAAGAAACAAGCAGGTCATGAACAGTGTGTCATCCCAGAGGTCTCCAGAGTTGCATAGCTCGGCGTGGCGATGTTGCAATCCTCCTTCTGGAGTGCGATCCATATCGTTCATGATCCACAAGGCCCATTGCTTGATAATGGCTTCCCATTCTGGCTTTCTCCTTTTTTCGTCGAGAAAGACAAGGGTGAGAAGAGGAGCGACTGTGTTTACATTTTTCTCGGGTAGGCCAAGGGAGATTCTTGAATCATACCAGCTTGTCAGATAATCCAGCATTGAATCGTCCAGGGTGAGAAGATATCTCTTCCAAAGGCAGAACAGCCCTATTCCATGGGGCCAGTCCCAGGCGGCAAGACGCTTAGCGCTCTGCTCGTCCCAGTTGAGATGCAGAAGGTTCTTTACATAGGAATCGTCGCTGACAAATAGGAAATCCTTGAGATTTGTTTCGAGCTTGTTCAGTCTATCGAGCTGCTTCACTATGGTATCCTCTGTCCTTTCACGTGTTAACATAACTATTGTACTTCTTAAATTCTGTCTGTCAAGAAAAAGTTCATTTTTTTTACAGAGAAGGTTTATTCTTATTCATTTGCTTATATAATATGTATTAACTCAGAACTAATTGTCAATTATTAATTCAAAATGTATGTTGTCATTTCTATTAACAAGTGTTAAAATCATCAGTATGAAATAGGGGTGAATAATAAAATTCACACGCATTGATACACCTGTAATAGTATATAACCTGTAATGGAGAGGTACTTAATGAAGAGGACAATATTCTTGCAAGACGAGGACGCTGTCTGGCTTAAGGGCAATATCCACAGCCACAGCGTATTTTCAGACGGAAGCCTTACGCCTGAGCAGATGAAGGATGCCTACGTACATCACGGCTATGATTTTCTGGCTGTGACCGACCATGACATATATACGGATACGCGAAAGCTCACTGATGACAGATTCACTATGATCCAGGGCTTTGAGCTCTGGGCAAACGCTACAAACGATCATGATATCCATGTTCATTTCCTATGGGCTGACCAAATTGAGGGAATTTCTGACAAGCAGGTCCTTCGTCTTCCTCAGAGAACGGGTAAGGTATCCATGGCCTTCTGCTACAATATGAAGGAGAAGGGAGCCTATATAATGCTTAACCATCCCCATTGGTCCATGCTCAACAGCTCGGAGGTCGAGGATGAGAATCCCTTTGATGCAGTTGAGGTCATAAACCATGGCACCCAGTGGCTTGAGAATACCGGAGATGGAAGCGTTTTCTGGTCAGAGATGCTTTATCGAGGCTGCAAGCTATGGGGAGGAGGCGGAGACGACAACCATAACCACAGCGATTTAGACTCGATGTACAGCGATTCCTTTGGTGGCTTTACGGTCGTCAAGGCTTCCGATCGATCCCCGCAGGCCATAATGAAGGCCATGAAGGAAGGCAGCTTCTATACCTCCACAGGGCCATCGATCTATGACTTCTTTGTGGAGGATGACCAGGTCCATGTAGTCTGCTCGCCTTGCGAGAAGATCTTCATAAGCGGTCATGGAAGGCCTTACCAGCGCAAGCTTGGCCGTCATGTGACAGAGTTTGTCACCAGGCTTAAGGGAACCGAGAGACTGGTTCGTGCAGAATGCATGGATGCTCGCGGACGCTCTGCATATACAAATCCAATCTATCTGCAATAGGAGATGCATATCATGAATATCAAAAGCATAAGGGAATATGACCTGGGCATTGAGCTTAGGCAGGTACGTTCGGTTCCAGTACAGCTTGGACATGGAAGGCCGGATGCTGTGCTGTTCGTCTACTCAAGCCAGGGCAATCTGGATCCCTGGCCAGAGCAATTCAACTTCCCCAAGGATACGCTTAAGATGGCATTGTATTCTGAGGATGGGGTGCCTATGTGGAAGAGGGACCTGGGAAATGGGGTGATACCAGGAGTGTGGTACACGCCCTTCATATCCTTCGACTTGGATGGCGATGGAGTCGATGAGATCTGGATTGTGAACAATCTCAATCCAAATCTTCCCTTCAGCCTCAATGCAAGGGTGCTTGAAAGAATAGATCCAGTCACTGGAAAGACCACAGGGCAGTGGAAATGGCCTGACAATACCATTGATGACACCATGTCTCACTCTTATCGTTTCTTCCTCACAGGTGGCTATGTACATGACAAGCCGGTGCTTGTCACAGCCCAGGGAACCTACAGGAACATGTACCTTCAGGGCCATGAGCCCTCAGGAACAGACATCAGCAAACGCTGGGAGATCATGATACCTTTTGATGACGGTGGAGCCAGATCAAGCCATCTGTGTCCAGTGCTTGACTTTGATGAGGATGGGGTTGATGAGCTGTTCTGGGGAGAGAGGCTGATAAGCCTTGACGATGGCCATGAGGTCTTCTGTGGAGACAAGGGCAAGTACCTTGGACACTCCGACATAGTTGCGCCCTTCGAGGATATCAAGACTGGAAGGAGGTTCATCTTCACCTGCCGCGAGGATTATGAGAAAGAGGGTGAACCAAGGGTTGTGACCTACGATGAAAAGGGCCAGAGAGCCTGGACAGCAGTGCCAAGCGTTGGGCATATGCATAATGGCTGGCTTGCCAACATCGGGCAGGATTACAGGAAGGTGGCTATGGCTATGAGAATCACGCGCCGCGTCATCAACAACTCCATAGTGGATACCAATCCAGAGGATTTCTACTTCGATGCAGTCACAGGAGAGAGCCTTGAGAATGTTCTTCCGTTCAAGGGAGATGAGTTCATGCCCGTTGACTTCGATGGTGATGGTTATCACGAGTTCTATGGCACCAGCGGAGACCAGAAGGGCTATGTAGTGGATGCAAGGGCAAACGTTCTTGGGTACATAGGCGGAAGCGGCGTCGTAAGAAGCGGAAAAGTGATAAGAAGGCCAGGGGAGATGCTTATGGTCTTCTATCGGGATGAGGGCAAGGTTCGCATCTGGGCTGACCTTGATGCCTGCGAAAGCGACTATACCAAGAAAAGATACTCAAACTCCTACCATTGGAGGATGCAACATTTCATGGGAACTGGTTATAATCATGCTCATAGCCATATAACATGCGGCATGTAAAAGCATATACGGAGATTAGATGACAACAAAAGAGCTTGCCAAGATAATCGGGGTGTCCCGAGTTACTGTCTCAAAGGTCATAAACAAGGCTGGCGGAGTATCCAGTGCCACCGAGGAAAAGGTCCTCAAATACATTGAAAAGTATAACTTCGTGCCCAACAGCAGGGCGCGAAGCCTTGTCGGAAAGCATGAGCATATCCTTGGCCTGTTCTCTGGCTACTCGGATTCAAATTCCGGAGCTGGAAGCAGCATCACAAGCCACTTTGCCACAGAGATGATCAATCTTGTCGTAAGTGAGGCGCAGAAGTGTGATTACAAGACACTTGTCTACCTGACCAAAAAGGAAGGGGATATCAAGTCCATAGAACGCATTCTGTCCAGCTGCATGGTAAGAGGGGCAATACTTCTTGGATATAGCACTGGCAGCCAGGAGATCAAGAATCTTGCCGAGCGTGGATATCCCCTTGTCCTGGTGAACCAGGAGCGAGACTCCTACAGGGAAAATGTCGCTGTTGTCAATATGGATGACCAGGCCTCAGCCTTCTTCGCCATAGCGAAGATGGTCCAGCATGGGCATCGAAACATCCTTTACCTTGGCTGCGACAGGCCGCGTCTTCCAGCACTACACAGACATGAAGGCGTAGCATCTGCCCTTGTCAAGTTCCGAAGCCAGATAGATAGGCTGACAGAGATAGACTGCGATTTCAGCGAGGAGAAGGCCTATGTCGCCATAAGGAGGGTTTATAGCCAGGAGGGCGAGAAGCCCACAGGCATCTTCGCAGCTAATGACATCATGGCCATAGGAGCAATGAACGCCCTCAAGGAGCTTGGCCTCAGGATTCCAGAGGATGTATCGATCATTGGGTTCGATGACATCTCCATTTCCCAGTATCTGTCACCAAAGCTCACCACAATGCGTTGTGATTTCAGAAGCATTGCAAGCTCATGCGTCAAGTCCTTGATAAGCCTCATTGATGAGCTTGATGCTCCAAGAAGAATCGAGCTACCTGTCGAGTTCATCGAGCGCGAGACGCTTGGACCAGCAAGATCCCATCTTCTTTGAAAGCCTTGAAGAAGGCAGGTTGCCAAGTCGATCATTGAGAATACAATTGACCTTCTCCTGCACCTGGATCTCCTAGCCGATGATATCCCCTTCACTGGTGATGGTCACCACCGCCAGCGGGATGATCTTGCCACTTTGTGCGATGGCCCGTTTGACGGCATGGTCGAGGCCACCGCAGCAGGGAACCTCCATCCGGGCAACCGTGATGGAGCGGATCGTGTGGCCTGTGATGATCTGGGCAAGCTTCTTACTGTAGTCAGTGTTGTCGAGCTTCGGGCAACCGATGAGGGTCACCCGACCCTTCATGAAGGTCTGGTGGAAGGAGCCGTGAGCGAAGGCGGCGCAGTCGGCGGCGATGAGGAGATCAGCGTGTTCAAGGAAGGGAGCATTGGGGGCGACGAGCGTGAGCTGCACCGGCCATTGGCGCAGCTGGCTTGAAGGCGCTGTGTTGCCCCGCTCCGTGTCGTTGCCCGTCTCCCGGCTCTTGGTCTCTGTCCCAGGGCAGGAAAAGCGCGGCGTCTCCTCCCCCCTCTCATGGGTGAAGGCGGCCGCTTCGCGCGTCTCAAAGGTGATGGCCCCGCTCGGACAGAGGGGGAGGCAGTTGCCGAGCCCATCACAGTAGTCCTCCCTGAGCAGGACCGCCTTGCCGTCGACCAGGGCGATGGCGCCCTCCTGGCAGGCGCTCACACAGAGGCCACACCCGATGCACTGCTCACGCTCTATATGTATGATCTGTCGTACCATATCCACTGCTCCATTGTCTGGATTTGGTGCGTATGCTACCATGCCAATCGAGGCGTATATGTTGTTTTTCCAACAAGTCGAGGATTTCCTATGAATATGGTACAGATTCTGCAAACCTCCCCGCTCTTTTCTGGCACCACCTCTGATGAGATAGCCCAGCTCCTCAGTTGCCTTGAGGGGAGGA